>WNFK01216046.1_pt1 | contig 84106 bp, 72 predicted proteins | sample 5400281 | NCBI WGS metagenome assembly WNFK01 (sample SAMN13153350, study PRJNA577476) | soil metagenome | isolation source: 20 cm soil on Douglas fir-dominated hillslope | place: USA:California | collected 2013-09-17
CGGTCGAGCACCGGACGGCCGCCGCGTCGGCTCCGGAGTCTATCTCGTCCGCGTGGAAGACGGCGCGCCCGGGCCGGCCCTGAAGGTCGTGATCGATCGATAAACGTAGCTCCCGCGTAGGCACCGGCGCTGCGCCACAAGCTGATGCCGGACATTCCTTTCCGATGAGGGCCTTGCGCCCCGCGGGCTCCTGGCGCCACAATACTGCCCTTCTTCCGCCACACAACGCCCCGAAGCACGTCGAAGGAGGGATGTACCATGAAAACCCCCAGCAAGGCCCACCTCGGGATCGCTCTGCTCGTCGGTCTCACCCTTTCTACCGGCTCGTGCGCGCGTCGCTCGCCGGTGGCTCCGGACGCTACGCGCGTGACGTCGACCGGCTTGGTACCTCTGAGCGCCACGGCGCGGAGGGTGACTGGCGGTGCCACCTTCGAAGGCGACATCGGGCCGGGGGCTCACTACGTCATCTCGGTGCCCGAGACGTGGAACGGCGATCTGGTGCTCTACGCCCACGGCTACACAGCACCGATCTTCCCCGTAGGTATCCCGCCCGGTGAAGAGCCACTCGTCGAAGGGTTACGGACCATCGCGCTCCAAGGCGGCTTCGCCTTCGCTTATTCGAGCTATTCCCAGACAGGCCTCGGGCTCCAGGATGCGGCGCAGCGTACGGCCCAGCTGAGCAACCTCTTCGTCTCCCTGGTGGGTCCTCAGCGCCGGACATTCCTGATCGGGGCCTCGTTCGGCGGCCTGGTCTCCCTGAAGCTGGTGGAAAAGTATCCGGAGCGCTTCGCGGGACTGCTGACTCTCTGTGGCTTGGTGGGTGGGGTCCGGGCTGAGATCGACTACATCTCGAACGTGCGTGTGCTCTTCGATTACTTCTACCCGGGCGTTCTGCGCGGGAGCCTGTATGAGCTCCCGGCCGACTTTGACATTACGCGGGACATCGTGGGTGCCGTGTCGGCCGCGATAGGGGCCAATCCGCAGCCCGCGATCGCGATGACGCGGATCACGCAGACGCCGATCCCGTTCTCCGATGGGCCACAGCTTGGCCAGTCCATCATCCAGGCCCTCGTCCTGCAAGCAGTCGAGGTCGAGGATCTCCTGGACCGCACTCACGGCCAAGGTTCCTTCGACAACACGCAGACGGTCTACACGGGCGATCTGCCGCCCGAGCTGCTCGCCGACGTGAACGCGCGCGTCGCGCGGTACTCTGATGGCCCGTTCGCGAGGCACTTTCTCGACAGGTACTATGAGCCTACCGGCGATCTGCGGGTTCCCGTCGTCAGCCTGCATACCTCGCTCGACCCGGTGGTGCCGATCTTTCACGAGACCATCTACCGATCGTTGGCGGAGGCTCAGGGTCAGGCGGCGAACCTTCACCAGACTACGGTAGACCGCTACGGCCATTTGGCGTTCACGCCCGAGGAGCTCGTGGGTGGCTTCCAGCAGATGATCGGCCTGGCGTCGGCTCCCTGACGCCGGGGGACGCTGCCTCTCGATGCGCGTTCATCTCGTCGATGGAACGTACGAGCTCTTCCGGCATTTTTACGGGGCTCCCGCGGTCACCGATACCTCAGGGAACGAACGCGGTGCGGTGGCCGGTGTCGTCCAGACGCTCCTTGGCATGCTCGAGGAAGGCGCGACGCACATCGGGGTCGCGACCGATCATGTCATCGAATCGTTCCGGAACGATCTCTATTCGGGGTACAAGACGGGGGAGGGAATCGATCCTCTGCTCTGGGGGCAATTCGAGCCGCTGGAAGGGGCCGTCGGGGCGCTCGGCGTCGTGATCTGGCCGATGGTGGAAGTCGAGGCGGACGACGCGCTGGCAGCCGCGGCGGCCTCGGCGGCCGCGGACCCGCGTGTCGAGCAGGTCGTCCTCTGTACGCCTGACAAGGACCTTGCGCAGTGCGTGCGCGGCGATCGGGTCGTGCAGCTCGACCGGCGGTCCGGAGAGGTTCGAAACGCGGACGGCGTCATGGCGAAGTTCGGCGTTCCGCCGGCCTCCATTCCCGACTACCTCGCCCTCGTCGGCGATAGCGCCGACGGCTTTCCTGGCCTCCCGGGCTGGGGGGCCAAGGCGGCATCCACCGTGCTCGCGCGTTACGGCCGTCTCGAGGACATCCCGGCGTCGGCCGCCGACTGGGACGTCGCTCCGCGCGGCGCGACGAAGCTCGCCCTAGTCCTCCGCGCGCGGTGGGAAGACGCGATGCTCTTCCGAACTCTCGCGACGCTCCGAACCGATCAGCCCGTGGTGAAGGTGGATGAGCTCGAATATCGGAGCCCGACCCCGGGGTTCGAAACGCTCGCGGCGAGCTGGGGCCGTCCCAAGCTCTTCGCGCGAGCACAGGCCATCGCAGCGGGCCGTTCGGTCTGATCGGCGCGGCGTACCGCTTGCGGCCCGCTCCAAAGTACAGCCCCGGACGGCATGCGCCGTCCGGAGCTGTGTTGCCTTCGAACCCGGATGAACGTCGATTCTCTGATAATGCTGCGAGTTATCGAATCTGACCGCGGATTTCGCCGGACGAGAAGTCGCCCGGTTTTTGATCCGACGGTCCCTGCCCGTCATCCGTGAGTACGTTCACGTAGGTGTTTCCCGCCTTCATCGCGGAGATCAACTCAGAGATCGGGCGCCCGGCCAGGCTTCCGACGAGGTTCGCCTCAGTAATGGTCCCTGATGCGAGAACGCCCGTCTTCTTCCCGCCGCCTGGCGAAACCGGCCCGTAGAGGGTCGCGACCAGCGTCCCAGTCTCTCCAGGGGCGCCCATGTAGATGTGGGCCCCGACCACGTTCTCGATGTTCGCGACGGTGACGCGGAACTCCACCTGCGTCGCGCTCTCGTTGATCGTGAAGTGGGCCTGTCCGTTTGCCTTCGTGTCCCTCGCCGGCACTTCCTCCGTGCCCGAGAGCCGCGCTGTAAACACCTTGGATGCGGCCTGGGCGGAGAGGGGAGCACCAACCAGGAGCAGGGTCACAACTGCGAAGCTGAGATGACGGATCCGAGTCATGATTGCCTCCATGAGATGTACCGATCTCGTCGATCGGGTGTTTCAAACTTGGGTTCGTCGGCAATGAAGATCGGAATCCCACCGGGTCCGGTATTTCCGGATTGGCAAGTTCCGGGTTCGTGGGCGCTGCAAGGTTCGGGCCGCACCTCAACCTGCTCGCCAGGCGCCTATTTATAAGAGTGGAGGGATTACCGCATGGTCGCGCGCGCGCACGCGCTGCGCATGTACTGAATTGATCGCCGGGTCGAAGGGCGTGATCCGGCGTGGAGCCCAATAATGATGTGAGAGGTCACGTGTGGCAAAGCGCAACAGATGTGTTGGCTGGGTCACGCGCGTACTGAGGCGGTCAGATGATCACGTCATCGCCCGCAAACTCGCGACGTCGGACTCCGTGATTCGACTGAGATCGCGAATGCTGGGTTACAGGGTTCGCTTGAAGAGGAACGACGCGAGCACGAGCATGACCAACGCAAAGACGGTCATTGCCACGAAATCGGGTAAGACCGCCTGAAAGCCGACCCCCTTGAGCAGTAGATTGCGTAGCGCATTGACTGCATATCGCATCGGGAAAAGTGACGAGAGCGCGCCGAGCCAGCGGGGGTAGCTCTCCGTCGGATAGAGGGCGCCGCTCGGGAAGAACGTGACGACGTTCAGGATCCCGAAGAGAGCCCGCGGCATCAAGGGGTTCGAGACGCGGGCCATCAACGTGAACACGAAGAGGATGAGCCCCAGCGCGAGGAGAAAGAGCGCCGCGCCGACGAGGACGATGGTTCGAATTCCGCCAAGGAGGGGCAAGCGTGCGATCACGATCGACGAGCCCAGCACGACGGTGCCGATGATCATTCCGAGCGTGACCGCCGACAACGTGAGCCCGCCGATCACGTCGAGGGCCGAGAGAGGCGTTACGAAATACCCCTCGTGGATTCCACGGGCGCGGTCATCCACGAGGATGATCCCTCCGGCGAGCATCGCCACGAAGAAGAGCGAGAGGGCGATGACTCCGGGCAGGAGGTATTGCATGAAATCCCGATGTCCGTACACGTCGACCCGCTCGACCTGAATTCCCGGGGCCGCCGCGGCCGCGATCCTGTCCCCGCCTCCCGTGGCCCCGAACGCGCGGCGAAGCTCGGCCTCGATCACGTTGGCTGAGGTGTTGTCGGTGTTGTCCACGACGACCCCCAGGGAAGCCCGGGTCCCTCGCGACACGTCCTCGCTGAAATCGGGCGGCACGATCACGACCGCCCGGTAGTGTCCCTGCCTGAGTCGGGTGACGGCCGAGTTCGGATCGAGCTCGTTCGAGAGGCGGAACAGCTCGCGGCTCTGTTCGAGGGTGCGGAGGCGATCGTGCACAAGGACTGCGGCCGAGCCGCGGTCCTGATCGACGATCGCCACGGGGAGGTCCCGCAGATCCCCGCCCATCGCCTTGCCGAGGATCACGAGGTAGGTGATGGGCATGAGCACCATCGGGACAAGGAACGCGCTGTTCCTGCGAAAGCGCCGCAGATCCCGCTCAGCGACGGCGAGCATTCGGCTCAATTTGAATTCGAACATGGGCTCTCCCTAGAACACCCGCGACAGCTTGCGCGAGCGGAGGTTCATCGCATCATCGTCGGAACTGCGTAGGTGTATTCCTGGGTCGCGGTGTCCCTCAGGCCTCGGCCCGTGTAGTGAAGGAAAACGTCCTCCAGCGTCGGCTCCAGGAGCGACATATTCTTCACCTTGTTGCCGTGGGTCCGAGAGACCTCGGCGATCGCTTCGAGCGGGACCACGTCGCCCGAGAGGATGAGCCGGGCTGTATGTGTCTCCTCCCGCCCCGCTTCCTGCACATTGGGGAGTCCTCGGAGCGCCGCGAGCAGGTCGTCAAGCACCTCCTGAAAGAACTGGACGGTGAGGATGTCCTGTCCGGGAATGCTCGACTTGAGCTCTCGGGGCGAGCCTAAGGCCACGATCTTGCCGTGGTCGATGATCGCCAGCCGATCGCACAGTCGGTCGGCTTCGTCCATGTAATGCGTGCAGAGGAGGATGGTGAGATTCCCCTGAGCACGCAGGCCCTCGAGCAGCTCCCAGATGACGCGACGGCTTTGCGGATCGAGGCCGGTCGTCGGCTCATCGAGAATGAAAACGTGGGGCCGGTGGATGAGCCCGCGAGCGATCTCGAGGCGCCGGCGCATCCCCCCCGAGTAGGTCCCGGCCGGTCGGTCCTTCCACTCCAGGAGCCCGACCGCCCCGAGCAGCTCTGTCGCGCGCTGACGCCGTTCCCTGCGGCCCATGCCGTAGAACTTCCCGTAGATATCAAGGCTCTCCCACGCGGAGAGATCCTGGTCTATCGTGCTCGCCTGCGCGATGACCCCGATCTCGTGGCGCACGCTTCCCCTGCGCTGGACGACGTCGTACCCCATCACCCGCGCGGCTCCCGACGTGGGCGTGATCAGCGTGTTCAGCATGCGAATCAGCGTGCTCTTCCCGGCGCCGTTGGGTCCGAGAATTCCAAATATTTCACCCTGGTCCACGTCGACGAGGATCGCCGGAGGATTCCCGTTTCCCGGACGTCGGTTCATTGCCGATTCCTCGCCATTCCCTGGACTTCCGGACTCACGACAATCGTCACATCGGCGGTCATGCCGTCCTTGAGCAGGCGCTCCCGATTCGGCACGCGTGCGACGACCGTGAAGGTGCGTATGTCGCGCCGCTCCGCACCCCAGTCCTTGCGCGTCGCGAAATCGCCCGCGGGCTGAACGTCGGTCACTTGTCCCGGAAACACCTTCCGATCGAACGTGTAGACCCGGACACGAACCGCGTCCCCAGGGCGAACGGCTCCGATCCGCGTCTCGTCCACGGCGGCACGCACCTTCACGGTGTCGAGCTGGGCCAACGTGAGGACAGGCGTCCCCATCGTCACCAGCTCTCCCGGACGATGGATCAACTCCGAAACTTGCCCGGACCCCGGCGCGCGGAGCTCGGCGTAGGACCGCTGAAGCTCCGCTTGCGCGAGGGCGCTCTCGGCCTGCCGTACCTGGGCCTCCCCCACGCGCACCTGGGCCGCCGCCACGTCGGCGGCTGTCTTCGCGGCGTCCATCTGTTGCGGCGTGGTGGCGTCGCTCCTCAACAGCTCGCGCTGACGTTCCAGATCGCGCGCGGCCTTCTCGCGGCCAGCCCGCGCCTGCGCGAGCCCCGCCTTGGACGCCTCGAGGGCCGCACGCGCCGACTGCACCTGGACGTCAAGGTCCTGCGCTTCGATTCGGCCGACGAGCTGTCCCGGTTGCACGTTGTCTCCCTCCGCCACCGGGACACTCGCCAGCCGGCCTCCGACTTTGTACGCGAGCTGAACGTGGACCGCTTCGATCGTTCCCGTTGTGACGATGTCTCCCCCCGCATAGCCCTCGGTGCGCGTCATCCTCCGCCACACGAGGAACGATGCGATCGAGAGCACGAGCAGGAGCACGATCACCCGCGCGGCGACCGGAATGCCGGCCCGCTTGCTATCCGCCATCGTCAGTTTCCTTTCTTCACCGCGGCGCCCATCGCGTGATCCAGCGAAGCGCGCGCGACCCAGTAGTCCATGAGTGATTGAGCTTCCTCGGCTCGAGCATCGGCCAGCGCCGCCTCGGCGTCGCGAACGTCCGTGGCCGTCGACGTACCTCCCTTGTAGCCCGCCTCCGCTGTTCGCGACGCTTCACGGGCCGCGGCCACGCGGCTGCTGTCCGAGCGCCAGACGGTGAGCGCGACGCGCAGGTCGGAGAGCGCGCGGCTCACGTCGCGGCGGACAGCCAGGTCCGCCTCCTTCCGTTGAGCGAGCAAGCCCCGGCCCTGTGCTTCCAGCGCGCCCACGCGAGCACCCGAGAGACCCCCATCCAGGATCGGCATGGTGACCCCGACCCCGGCGTAGAGCTTGTACGTTTTGAGGCCGGGCTCCTCGAGCTCCCAGTAGGCGTCGTTCCGGTTGGGCCCGAGGTATTCCGCGGTAGCGGTCAGGTTCACGAGCGGGCTCCTGGCCGCCCGCGCGGCCCGCGCCCGCTGTGCGTTCTCGCGAAGTGCCTCATCGTAAGCCTTGAGCTCCGGGCGAGCGTCGAGCCCCTGCTCGAGAGCCACGGAATCCGCGGGCGTGTCCAGCGCGGGGATACCGGGCTCGACCAGGGGTTTCGCGGGATCGAGGGGGATGCCGATCGCGGTCTCGAGCTCAACGCGCGCGAGGCGGATCGCTTCCATCGCTCGGACCATCGCGGTCGTGCGTTGGGCCAAGTCGACGTGCGCTTGGAGCGAATCCAGGCGAGGTGCCGCCCCGGCCCGCACGCGGGCGGCGCTGGTCCGGCGATGGGCCTCGGCCGTGGTCAGGGCCTCCTGGGCGGCTTCCTCGAGGCGCTGTGAGGCGAGCACTCGGTAAAATGCCTGGGACACTCGAAGCACGAGATCTGCGTCGACCTGCTCCCGTCCCCGTGCCTCTCTCGAACGCGCCGATTCCGCCGCTCTCACGAGCGCGCCGTCCCGTCCCCCCGAGTAGAGCGTGAGCTGGGCGTCGGTGCGCACATCCAGCAGGCTCGCGCTGCCGGTGCGCACCACCGTGTTTGACGGCGATCCGGGGATGCGGAATACCGCCTTGGGCGCCTCGTTGTTCTGCACATAGCTCGCACCGAGGCGAAGCGTCGGCGCGAGAGCGGCACGGGCCTCGCGAATGGCGTTCTCCGCGCGCGAGACGTCGGAATCCGCCACCTTGATCGCGGGCGCGTTCTGGCGCGCGAGCGCGAGGCACTCATCGAGGGTCTGGGCAGACGACGTCGTGGCGACGGCCGCGGCGAGGGTCAAGGCAAGGAGCAGTCGATGGAGCGTCATTTCTCGACCTCGGGCAGGTAGATGTTCACGATGGCCTCGGCTGTGGCGCGTGGATCGGACGGCAGGGGCTCGACCCGAACGATCGCCCCGGCCAGGTTGTAGAAAATCAGGGAGCCGTGAAAGGACCGCGCAACGACAGCCGGGTCCACGCGGGCGGCGGGGAGACCGCCCGCTCTCTCCGCGAAGGCGCGCTCGAAGAGCCGTGTCTCGAGCGCGAGCAGGCGTGAGAGAAACTTCTGATAGAACTCGCGGGCGAGGTGCGGCGTTTCCATGATTCCGAAGAAGACGACTCGAAAGAGGTCGGGACGCTCGCGGAGGTTGGTCAGCAGATGCTCGGCAATCGCCTTCAACGCCTGACGGGGCGGCAATTGAGCGAGATGAGATTCCATGAATTGGATCCGCTCCTCGAACCCAACGTGCTCGATGATGGCCCGAATGAGATCCTCTTTCGTGGGGAAGTGCTGAAAGACGAGCGCTTCGCTCACGCCGGCGCGCCGGGCCAGCTCCCGGGTGGGGGTCCCATGGAACCCTTGTTCGGCGAAAACCTCCAGGGCGGCGGCCAGGATCTGGGAGCGCCGATCCGGGGCTTTTAGCCTCGGCTTGGGCCAGGCCGATGGCTTACTTTTTGGGTTCAAGGCCACGCTGGGATCCTCAATTTAGATCGGCACATACATGAGTTTGTATGTACTCACTCAGTTAGATGCAGGAAAGTTCCGGGCGGAATCAAGATTTCTTGCCATCGACGGGCGTCCACATCGCGGTGCTCGATGTGCGTGGGAATGTAGCTCGGCGTAAGCTCCTCGTGACCCGCTAGGTTCGAGAGGGAAGCATGGGAAAGAGGAAGCATGGCCTCCCAGGGAAGGTACCGGGGTACCAGGCGGAGCCATCCCGCGGCATCGCCTTGTCCGCGACGGGGTGGCTGGTCGCCGTACTCGTGCTCACAACCGCGATCACGTTTGAGCCTGCGATCCATAACGGTTTCACGAAATGGGATGATCAGCTGTATGTCACGGAAAACCATCACATCCGCGACTTGTCCTACACTGCCCTCGAGTCCAACTTCCGCTCCTTCCTCGCAGGCAACTACCATCCCCTCACTATGGTCTCTCTCGCCCTTGATTATCGATTCTGGGGTCTGAATCCCAAGGGCTATCACCTCACGAACGTCGTGCTTCATTTGGTTAACACGCTTGCCGTCTTCGGTTTGATATTCCTTCTTACGGGATCAAGGGAGTTGGCGGTAATTACCGCCCTTTTCTTCGGGATCCACCCGCTCCACGTGGAATCGGTGGCCTGGGTGTCGGCGCGCAAGGACGTGCTGTATGCCTCGTTCTACCTCGGCGCGTGCATCAGTTATGTGCTGTGGTTGAAGAGGGGCAGGCTGAAGGCATTCTATTATGTGGGCGCGCTGGGGCTATTCCTCCTCTCGGTCCTGTCGAAAGGAATGGCCGTGACGCTGCCGGTGGTGCTCCTCCTGATCGACTTCCACGCCAGGAGAAGAGTGCCTCTTCGGAAACAAGTATTGGAAAAGGCGCCCTTCTTTCTTCTGTCGATCGTGTTCGGAGCCCTGGCGGTCGCCGCCCAAAAGGAGGGAGGCGCCATAGGGAACGTCGTATCGATCCCCGCGCATGAAAGAGCGTTTGTGGCCAGTTACGGATTCCTGTTCTACCTCTTCAAGGCCCTGGTGCCCGTGAAGCTGTCCGCGTTTTATCCCTATCCAGATGGCGTGGCTCGCGGTCTGCCCCTGATCTTCTGGCTCGCGCCGCTCCTTGTCGCGGTCATCGCTCTAGGGGTATATCGGAGCCGGCCTCGTGGACGCGGGGTGACGTTCGGCGCGCTTTTCTATTTGGTGAACGTAGTCCTCGTGCTGCAACTGATACCGGTGGGGCGCGCGATCACGGCTGACCGCTACACCTACGTTTCCTACATCGGCGTCGGTTTCGTGGTGGCACTGGGCTGCCGGTACTTCATGCACGGGCCGCAGGAACGGCATGAGGGACCCAGGCGGGCTGCGACGGCGGTGCTCGCGGTTCTCTGCGGGATCCTAATACTTGCCGCACGCGCCCGGTGCGAGGTGTGGAAGGATAATGTCAGTCTGTGGTCCGATGTCATAGCCAAATACCCCACCGCGGCACTGGCGTACAAGAACAGGGCGATCACGTACAGGGAGAGGGGAGACTATGAGCGCGCCACGGCCGACGTGGAGCAGGCTCTTTCTCTGGATCCGAATGACGCCGGAGCCCTGTCCAACAGGGGGAACCTTTCCTATTCGAAGGGCAACTACGAAGAGGCACTCGTTGATCTCGGACGGGCCATAAGCCTGGACCCGTCGATCGCCGATGCATGGAATAGCCGGGGCGCCGTGCGTGCTCGCCTGGGGAGGTACGAGGAAGCCTTGACCGATTTCAACAGAGCGATCGAGCTGAAACCAGACTTCCCGGACGCCTACCTGAACCGCGCCAACACTTATCTCGCGTTGAAGAGGTACGAAAGGGCGCTAGCGGGTTGCAACGCGTACATCGCGTGGGAGCCCGGCGACGCGCGGGGCTACTTCTGCAGGGGCATCGCGAGATTCAGGATCGGAGACCTTGCCGGAGCTGATGAAGACTATGGAAGCGCCCTGAGGATCAAGCCGGAATTCGGGCACGCGTATTTCTTCCGCTCGAAGGTGCGAGCGGCAATGAATCAATATGAGAGCGCCCTCCATGATGCGCTACGGGCCCAGTCACTCGGTTATCCGGTGGAGCAAGGCTATCTCGAAACGCTGAGGAAGGCGGCCCGATGAGCGTCGCAGCCGGGCCCAGAAGCAATATTCGCCTTGAGAATGGGCCTCGGCTGTGCTACATTCATCGAGAGCAGGAATCCAAACCCCGCGTAGCAGCTTGGGGGACCTCATGGACGGACGCAGCGTTCGGATTTCTTCTAGCAGTTTCGATTCGTAGCCGCCGGATGCCGCGGGCGTGAAGCCCTGCGGCTTTTTCTATTTCTACGCAAGTCTGTTTTCGGGATGCTGCCCCAAGCTCCGCGACAGATCGGTCTTTCTTCCCATGATGCGAACCGCGGAGGTGTCTCATGGATGTAATGCACCGTCGAGTGCTTCAAGTCGCACTGTTTTCGATCGTCGCCCTCGCCCTCCCGCCCGTGCAAGCCACGGCCGGCCTGGCCGTCCGCGCCACAGCAGTCAGCGGCCCCGCGATCGAGGTTTCGCCGACATCGCACGATTTCGGCCGCGTGAACGTAGGTTCCAGCTCGCCGACGTTTGACTTCACGATCTCGAATACAGGCGACGCGGATCTCCATATCTCCGGCCTGACGCATAGCGACGCGGCCGCCGGTTTCACGGCGGACGCCGGAGCGTTGCCCGCGACGATTGCCCCGGGGGGCTCCAGGACCTTGTCGTCGTCGTTCGTGCCCGTGGGCAGCGGCCCCCAATCGGACAACCTGGCCGTCGTGAGCGACGCGGGCAGCGGCTTCTTCACGATCGTTCTCGCGGGGGTCGCGAACAATGCGCCCGTGTTCAACCCGGCGTTGGCTCCCACCTATAGCGCCGTCGCCTTCGTTCCATTCACGCTCACGGCTACCGCGGACGACCCGGAAGGAGACGAGCTCAGCTGGTCCGTCACCGGGCTTCCGCTCGGCGCTACCTTCGATGGTTCGACGGGTACGCTGGATTGGCCGAATCCGGGTCCTGCCGGGAGCCATCCCATGTCGATCTCGGTGAGCGACGGCATCGCCACCTCGTCGGCATCCTTTACGGTGACGGTCACCGCCGACAACAGTCCGCCGACCGCGAACCCAGGAGGCCCGTACAACGGGCTCACCGGGATTCCGGTTCCGCTGAGCGGATCCGCTTCGAGCGATCCCGACGCGGGCCAGACATTGTCGTTCGCATGGGATCTCGGAGACGGCAGCTCGGGCACCGGGGCGACTCTCGACCACACGTACACGGCTCCGGGGAACTACATCGTGAGCCTCACGGTCACGGACAATGGCTCGCCGCCGCTGAGCCGCACGGCATTCACGTCGGCTTCCATCAGGAACTTCATCGCCGTCACGATCGTTCGGAATCACCCCGACGCGATCCTCAAGACCACCGGCAACCGCCAGGAACTGTTCGGAATGGAGAGCAGCAGCTGGCCGCTGACCGATATCAACCCGTCCACCATCAAGATGAGCACGACGTACCCCAACGCCGGCACGGTGTCGGATATCGCCAACACGGACGCGAAGGCGCTGAAGATCGGGGACATCAACGCCAATGGCTACTACGACCTCGACGTGCACTTCAAGCGCTCTGCGATCCGGGAGCTGCTCCTTCACGTCCCGAACGGCGCGACGGTCGAGCTTGTGTTCACAGCGAAGACGATCATCGACCGAGCCCCGGTCCGCGGATCGATCAACGTGGTCAAGGCGGGTGCGTCGCAGGTCATTTCGGCCGCGTCCCCGAATCCGATCAGGCGAGACGGCACGACCATCTCCTACTCGGTCCTGGAGGGCGGCCCGGTTTCCATCCGCATCTTTTCGGCGGGAGGCAACCTCGTCCGGACCCTGAAGGAGAGGGAGTACATGGTGGCCGGCACCCACGAAGTGAGGTGGGACGGCATCGACGACCACGGCGAGCGCGTGGGTTCGGGCATCTACTTCGTCCGGACAGTCGTGCTCGATGAGGCCTCGGTCTCCAAGCTCGTCGTCATGAAGTAGGCCGAGGCCTACTCTTTCCGCATCATTCTCTCGACGGCGTCGGGGTCACGCGGCAGAGCGGCGGTAAGCAGACGATGGCCGTTCTGCGTCACGAGCACCTCGTCCTCGATCCGAACACCGAGAGACTTTTCGGGAATGTAGATCCCAGGCTCGATGGTGACGACCATGCCTGCCTGCAACGGCTTTCGGTACAGGCCTGAGTCGTGCACATCGAGTCCCACGAAATGCCCCAGGCCGTGGATGAAGTAGTCCCGGTACCCGGCCGCACGAATGATCTCTTCCGCCTTGCGATGGACATCGTCGAAATACACGCCCGGCTTGATCATATCCATGCACGTCTGCTGGGCCCGGAGGACCACGTCGTATACCTTGCGCTGCTCGGGAGTGAAGTGCCCGTCCGCGGGATAGGTGCGGGTAATGTCGGCCGAGTAGTGGCCGTAGTCCGAGCCGATGTCCACCACGACGAGCGACCCGGCGGCGATCGTCTGGTTGTGCTCCGGGTAGTGGAGGATCGTGCTGTTCCTGCCTGAGCCAACGATGGGCGGGAAGCCCGGGCGGACGGCGCCGCCCCGCTTGAACTCCAGATCGATGAGACCCGCCACCCAGTTTTCTTCCACGCCGGGCCTTATGGCTTGAGCGGCCGCGTGCTGAGCGGAGACCGTGGCGGCGATCGCCTTCTCCATGTAGTCGAGCTCACGCGGCTCCTTGACCGAGCGCAGGGCCGGCAGGAGATCGGTGCGGTTCTTGATGCTCACGCCGGGCAGCTTGGAGCTGAGCTTGCCATAGAGCTCCATCTCGGGCCTGTCCGGCGAGTCGGGCCCTCCTGGGTCGCTGATCAAATAGAGCGTGCCCGTGGTCTGGAGCAATCCCATCATGCTCCCGCCCAAAGCGCTCGTACGAGAGATTCGCTCGATCCCGGTCGTGCGGCGTAGGGAATCACCGATGTCGGGGCGGACGCCGGTCCAGCGCTCGTCGTCAGGATCCCTCGGTTTCAGGAACAGCCGCTCTTTGAACACGCGCTCCTCCGGCGACAGTACGAGCACGGCCCCGGCATCGTTCAAACCGGTGAGGTAATAGAAATCGGCGTCTTGACGGTAGCCGTCCGCATCTTCCTCCCCGCGGGCGTAGAGCACGGCGACTCCTCCACCTAGCGCTTTCATGAGCTTCGCGCGCCGCGCCTGGTAGACCATGGGGTCGAACGGCCTCGCCGGTGGGATGGGTTCATCGGCGGGGAGGCTGCGGGGTAGAGTGAGCACGAGCGCGGCAGAAGCGAGTACGAGAGCGGTGCAGCGATTCCGCGAGGGCATGGCATGACCTCCCCCGAATGTGCCGTTTTAGACGTGGGGGCGCAGTATACGCTAGCGGACGCTGGCGGTGGCGAGGCTGATCTACAACCTAAGGCCCAATTCCCTCGATCCAAGCCGAGCCGCCGAGGAAGTGGGAATGGACGAGGCCGATGCCTTGGAGGTACTCGAGAGGCTGGAGGCGGCGGGGTTTCGCCCGCCGATACGAGTATGCCGTCAACCTGAGCGGAACGCCGTATTTCCGGGTGACGAGTGACGGGGCCCGGACGTCGCCTACTTGAGCCTGTCTCGAAAGAACCCCTCCGCGTGGCTCGATGATCTCGCAATCCGTTTCCCGAAGGGGTCCCTGTCTTCGTCGGTGGCCGAGTAGAGGGTGCGGTAGGTGATGACGTCATTCGGGCCCGGTTCCTCCTCCTTGCCTTCACGGTCCTTCTTCCTAGCGCGCGTGAGCTCCGCATCGAAATACTGGTCGTAGGCGGCGAAGAGCTCGTCCACCGCGGAGAGGAGGTGCGCGAGCGCATCCCTTGCCTCCTCGCCCCACACAGCGAGCGCTTCCTGTTCGGCGAGCAGAAGGTCGGCGCGACACTTGCCGACGCGCGTGAGGCGCTGCCGGTAGGATTGAGCGGCGTCCAGGACATCGGACTCGGCGTGACCTCTCTCGCCGCTCGGCCGTTGCCCCGGATAAGGGACGGCGGCGAAGCGCCCTCGCGCCTCGATGATGGACTCGCGAAGCGCATAGATCGCCTTCAGCGTCTTGAGCGCAATCTGATACTCCGTCGTCCCCTTGAGCTGGCGGCGCCACGCATTCACACCCATGAACGCGAGCACCGCCGCCACGAGGGCGGATACACTGACCGCGACATCGCGCGCAGTATCGAGCGGCACCTTCGACCTCCGAATCGACCGTGTAGGGTCGGTTCCTATCGGGCGGGAGCTAACTGCGGTCGCGAGGAGAACTGCGTGGCCGGAGACTGCAGGCTACCCATGCGGCTGAATCGAGCCACCGATCCGAATTCCCGACTTCGCGGTGACCCGGGAGCGTCTCGCTCCTTCTCGTGGTCCCATCGGACCACCAAATCAAAGATGGTGCGGAATCTCCAGATCCGGCGATCCCCCGCGATTCCGTCAACGATCCGCCATCTGGGAGTACTACTTAGATACGTGCGGCCTTGTTCCGTTGCTGGTCAAAATGGGTGCTCGAATATCCCTCCTCGATGAAGAGCGAGTTGTCCAGAATGCCGGCATGGACGCTGGCTCGTGCGACGGGGCATAACCTTGCGCCCGCAGACGAACACCGCCACAATGGGCTCGCCGGGGCCGGTCCAAAGGAGGATGTCGTGGGGGGTATTACCGCTGGTCGTCGTGGGCGCTTCGCGCGGTCGGCCGCGTTGGTGGCTGCCATCGCTCTCACCGTCTGCGTTCCAAGTTCGCGCACTCTCGATGCGGCGACGTCCGCGAAAGGGAACCCGTCGACGCCTCAACAGTCTGGGGCGATCGAGGGGATAGCGCTTGATTCCAAGGGGAGGCCGGTCTCCGGCGCGCTTGTAGCGGCCGTGCCGGAGAACTTGGGCATCGCGGCTGAGGATACGCGGGCGCCCGCGTTCGCACGCACGGGCCGGAGCGGTCGCTTCCGTCTCAGCCCCGTTCCAGTCGGTCCCTATGGGGTCACCGCGACGCGCGCGGGCTTGGCCGCCGCCTTTGTCGGGGGCCTCACCGTGGGGCCTGCCAAGACGGTCGCCGGGGTGAAGCTTCGGTTCGGCTCGGACGGCCGCACGTTTCGGGGCCATGTTCGGGACAACCATGACGCACCGGTCCCTCGGGCGCAGATTCGCGCGCTCCGCTACAGCGATTTCCTCGGTGACGTCTTCTACGCGAACGCGGACAGCTCCGGTGCCTACGAGATCACCCTGCCGCAGGCTCCTTATCTTGTGCTCGTGGTAGGGGAGGGGTTCGACTCCGAGACCCGCAACACGAGATCGGACCAGGATCGAACCCTCGACTTCGCGCTCGATCCTGTTTCACCCCCTGGTCCCGCACCGCGGGAGGTCGTCGATTGGATTCGCTCGAACGCCATCCCTCTCCGTACCGTCGAGGCCGGCCACGGATTCTCGGATATGGAGCCGCTCGCCGCGGTGGTTGGAAAGGCGCGGGTCGTTTCCCTTGGTGAGGCCACCCACGGGACCCGAGAGTTCTTCCAGCTCAAGCATCGAATGCTGGAGTTCCTGGTGGCGAGGATGGGGTTCACGGTATTCGGGATCGAAGCCACCATGCCCGAGGGCTTCGACGTGAACGACTACGTCCTGACCGGGCGCGGCGATCCCGCGAAGGCGCTCTCGGGTCTCTACTTCTGGACGTGGGACACCAAGGAGGTGTTGGACCTCATCCGTTGGATGCGCGCTTGGAACGCGGATCCGGCTCACCAGAAGAAGGTCAAGTTTTACGGGTTCGATATGCAGTACGCCACGATGGCCGTGAAGAAGACGATCGAGTATCTTCGCAAGGTCGATCCCGCAGAGGCCGCGCGGGTCGACGAAACACTGGCGCCCATCGCGAATCCCTTCGTGTCGCAGCGCCTGGGCCGTCTTCCTGCGGCGCAACGGGCACCGATCGATTCGACCGTCGCCCAGCTCTTGAACCGCTTCGACGAGCGCAGAGCGGAGTACCAAGGCCGTTCGAGCCCCGGTGCGTGGGCGCTCGCCCGCCAGCACGCGCGGATCCTGAGCCAGTGGATGGCTACGATGGGGCCCGATGGGGGCGCGGTGCGCGATCGCGCCATGGCCGAGAACATACGGTGGATCCTCGAGCAGGAGGGTCCGGATTCGAAGATGGTGGTGTGGGCGCACAACGCCCATGTCTCCACGGCCGAACCGGGGGCGGCCGCGAACGGTATGGGTTCCTACCTTCGCGCCGCGCTGGGCCGAGAAATGGTTGTGTTCGGCTTCTCGTTCGACCGCGGAGGGTTTCAGGCGATCGACGGCGGCCGGCCAGGGGGCGGCCTCCGCTCCTTCGAGGTCGGCCCCGCGCCCGAGGGGTGTCTCGACCAGACGCTCGCGCTCGCGGGGCTCAAGACAGCGGCCATCGATCTCCGCCGGGTTCCTGACAAGGGACCCGTCGCGGAGTGGTTCTCCCGCCGCCACAAGACACGGACCATCGGCGCGCTCTTCGCGGACTCCTTGGCGGGGCAGTACTACGCGTCGATTGTCGTGCCCCGCCATTTCGATGCGATTCTCTTCATCGACGCGACCACGACGGCCCGGCGAAACGATCGGGGCGCGAGGCCGAGCGGCGCGATTCGGGCCGAGCCCTCCAACCTTGACTTCGAGCAAGGCGCGCCGGGGGAGACCCCTCCGGAATGGACCGGCCCCCGGGGATCCGCCGGGGACCGCTACCGTGCCGAGGTGACGAGGGACAATCCGGTGTCCGGCTCTCGATGCGCCCGTATAAGAAGCGTTCCGGGACGGGCGTACGGGGAGTCGTTTGGAAGCCTCACGCAAACCGTTGATGCTGCCCCGTACAAGGGAAAGCATCTGCGTCTGCGCGCCTCGGTTCGGGTCGCGCCCGCCGCGGCGGGGCCAGCCGGAGCCAGCGCCTATTTGTGGCTACGCGCCTCGGGCAGTGGCTTCGGACCCAGTGCGGAGCTCCTCTTCGCGGGCATGGAGAATCGGCCCATCGTTTCCGGCGGATGGAGCGAATACACGCTCGAGGGGGATGTTCCCGCGGGCGCCCGGTCGATCAACTACGGTTTGGCCTTCGTTGGCGAGGGCGCCGCTTGGCTCGACGCGGTATCATTGGAGGCCGTGGGTAAAGGACACGAAACATCGCCTCCTTGATGAAGAGTCGGCGCAAGGCACACCGTACGAGCCCGAACGCGGACAAGGGACGGTCCCGGAGCGTACCCCTGCTCTGGCTCGGCGCCATCCTTGTCCTCACATTCGCTGTGTACATACCCAGTCTGGATAACGGCTTCACCAACTGGGACGACAACCCTTACGTCACAGAGAATCCCCTCCTCGCGCATCCGAATGTCCAGGCCATACTGACCACCCCACTCGAAGGGAATTACCATCCACTCACCATTTTGTCGCTCGCGCTGAACTACCGGATCTCCGGATTGGGCCCTGCTTCCTACCATTGGCTCAGCCTTCTGCTTCACTTGGCAAACACAGCTCTCGTGTTCCTGTTCCTCTGGGCCCTCACGGGAGGCAGGTTCTGGACGACCGTTGCCACGAGCCTTTTCTTCGGTATCCACCCCATGCACGTGGAGTCGGTGGCCTGGATCGCGGAGCGCAAGGACGTTCTCTATGCCTTCTTTTACCTCCTGGGGATGATCGCCTACCTGAAATACCTCGATCGGCGGCAAATCGTCTGGCTCGGGCTCGCACTGCTCGCGTTCGTCCTGTCCGCCGCGTCGAAGCCCGCGGCCGTCGTTTTCCCGTTGACGCTCCTCGCGATCGACTACTACCGCCGGCGCCCGTTCAGCCTCTCGATGCTGGGGGAGAAGGTGCCGTTCTTCGCAGTCTCTCTCGTCTGTGGGCTGCTCACCCTCAAAGCGCAGCAATCCGTTGGGGCCGTCGCCAATCCTCACCTATGGAGCCCTCTTCAGAAGCTGCTGATTGCGTCGTATGGCACGGTGATGTACGTCATCAAGCTGTTTGTCCCTGTGCGCCTCTCGGCGCTCTACCCCTATCCCAATATGCAAGGCAAGGGGATGGGGCCGGAGTTCTATCTTGCCCTTGTCGCGCTCGCGGTCCTCCTTCCGACGATCGTGTATCTCTGTCGCCGCAATCGGGCGGTCCTGTTCGGCCTCGCCTTCTTCTTCATTAACGTTGTTCTCGTGTTGCAATTCTTTACCGTCGGCCAGGCGGTGATGGCGGACCGCTACACCTATCTGCCTTACATCGGCTTACTCTTCGCGCTCGCATGGTGGTTGGACGAACGTCCGGCCTCGGGCGGGGCACCGATACGGCCCCTCGTCGCCGGCAGCCTATTCCTGCTGTTCCCGCTGAGCCTGTTCCAAACCTGGGCACGCTGTGACGTATGGCAGGATTCCGAGACCCTGTGGAACGACACGATCCAGAAGTACCCCGAGGCGGTACCCGCTTACAGCGGCCGTGGCCTCGTCAAGGTGTCGCGGGGCGATCTCGCCGGGGCGGAGGCCGACTACTCGCGCGCGATCGCGTTGAACCCCAAATACCGGGACGCGTACATCAATCGCGCCATTGCCTACTTCAAGATGCACGANACTACAAAGAGTACGGCTCCATCGGCGAGGCGTTCCAACAGCTCGGTCGCAATGATTCGGCCTACGCCTACTTCAATCGCGCGATCGAGCTCCATCCGGGCTTCGCTGAAGCTCGGAACAACCGCGGCATCATCAAGATGTCGGGAGGGGATCTCGTGGGGGCGGTGGCCGACTTCTCGGAAGTGATCGCGTTGAACCCCAGGTACCGGGCCGCGTACGCCAACCGGGCCATTGCCTACACCACCACGCGCGAATACGAAAAGTCCATCGCCGACAGCCGCCGGGCGGTCGAGCTGGAACCAAGGAATCCAAACAACTATTTAGAGTACGGCTCCATCGGCGCGGCGTTCCAGCGGCTGAACCGGAATGACTCCGCCTACGTTGCCTTCGATCGCGCGATCGGGCTCAACCCGGGCTATCCTGAAGGACTGAACAACCGCGGGGTCATGAAGGTGTGGAGGGGCGATCTTGCGGGAGCGGTGGCAGATTTTTCTCGCGCGATCGCGGCGAGCCCCGGATACCGGGACGCATACGCCAATCGCGCCATTGCCTACGTCAAGATGCACGAGTACGAAAAGTCCAAGGCCGACAGACGCCGGGCGCTCGAGCTGGCAAGGGATGCCAGAAACTAGCTTCCGTTGTTCTCAGGGAAGGTGAGGGGCCCCGACGGGCCGGCGCTACTCGTAACGCAGGGCGTCGATGGGGTGAAGCTGTGAGGCCCGAATCGCGGGCAGCAGTCCGAATACGATTCCAACCGCGGAGCAGAAGAGAAGCCCGATGACAGCCCACTCCATGGGCACGCTTACCTCGAAGTGGGTGAACACAGCCACGAGGTTCCCCAATCCGAAGCCAACGAGGACGCCGATCATGCCGCCGATGTTGCAGAGGATGACGGCCTCCAAGAGAAATTGGGTCAGGATGCTCATCGGTTTGGCTCCCAGCGCTTTACGGATTCCTATCTCCCGGGTTCGCTCGGTCACCGCCACCAGCATGATGTTCATGATCCCGATGCCGGCCACGACAAGGGCGATGATGCCGATGACGAAGGCCGCGAGCTTCACGCCCATGCTCATCTTGTTGAACTGGGTGATGAGGCTCGCGCTGTTGAAGAACTCGAAATTATCCTCCTGCCCCGGCCGGAGACCCCGGTCGTGCCGCAGCACTTGGCGCGTTTCCTCGATGGCATCGTCGATCAGCTCGGGGGTCTTGGCGTGCACGGTGATGTTGACGGAGCGCGCGAAGCCATCCCGCCCCACCAGGCCGTAGGTGTTCACGAACGTGGTGACCGGGATCAAGACGTAGTTGTCGAAGCTCCCTCCGAACGCCGACTTCTTCTCGTCGAAGACCCCGACTACCTCGTACTTGCGTCCATCGACTCGGACCTCCTTTCCGATGGGATCCGTGAAAGGAAAGAACTTCTTCCCGAGCGCGTTGCCGATGACCGCCACCTTGCGTGCCGTGGTGACGTCGATCTGGGAGATGTTCCGCCCCAAGCCGACGTAGTGCGTGTTGTTGGGGGCGTACTCAGGCGTGCCGCCGCAGATCGTGACGTTTGGGTTCGTAGACTCACCCTTGTATTGCGCGACGAATCCGAAGTCCCAGATCTCCGAACCGACGATATCCACGGTCTGAACGTGCTCCCGGATGGCCGCGGCGTTCTCCAGCGTCAGGGGCGGCCGCAGCATGGCCTTGCGCCGCTCGGCGTCCGAATGGAACCCTCCCGCCGGCCATTTCTGGACCTGGAAGGTCTGGGCGCCGAGGACGCTCATTTCCCGCTCCAGGGTTCCCTGCACCACGGAAATCGCCGTCATCACGGCGATGATGGAGGCGACGCCTGCCACGATTCCCACGAGGGTCAGGGTGGACCTCAGCTTGTTGCTGACGATCGCTCCCATGGACATGAGAAGCGTGTTCATAGCGGAGCGACTCGATGGGATCCAGCCGGGCCCCCCGATAGGCCGGGACGACTCCCGCCATGATTCCGACCGCGACCGCGACCACGACCGCCACGATCAGAATGGGAATCGAAATGCTCGCGGGCATCAAGGCCGCATTGATCACAAGGGTCAGGAGGGACGCAAGCACGATGCCGATCGTCCCCCCCAGGAGACAGATCGCCGATGACTCGAACAGGAACTGGAGCAGAATGCTACGCCTCGTCGCGCCGATGGCCTTTCGCACGCCAATCTCCCGGGTGCGCTCGGTGACGGAGACGAACATGATGTTCATCACCCCCACCGCTCCGACAAACAACGAAATACTGGTGACGATCAGACCGACCAAAAGCACGACGCCCATCGTGTTGTTGAAGGCCCCCACCAGGGTGTCGAGCTTGTTGATGGAGAAATTGTCGGGCTGGGTTGGTCGCAGCTCGCGGATCTTTCGCATCTCGCCGATCACCTCGAACTCGAGGTCGCCGACCGCTTCCTGGGAGGGAGCCTTGACCGCGACGTTTACATCCTGCCGGCCGTGGGCGCCGCCGAATGCCTTTACGAAGGACGTGATCGGGACGAAGATCTGGCGGTCGAAGTTCGGGCCGCCGAGGAAGCTCCCTCCCTGCTTTTCCATCACCCCGATCACCCGAAACATGGTCCGGCCGACCTTGATGTTCTTGTTGATCGGATTCACGGTACCGAACACGCCGTCCCGGACGTCGGTCCCGATCACGCAGACGTTCTTCTTGTAGGTCACGTCGAATGGAAGAATGAAACGGCCGCTCTGCGGCTGCACGCTGGACAATCGCAGCTGCTTCTCGGTCGTTCCAAGGACGAGAACGCCCTCCATGGTCTCCGCCCGGTACTTCACGTCCTGCCGGCCGTCCATGCTGGGATTGACGATCGCTCTCCCGCGCAGGTGGTCTTCCAGGGCGCGCGCCTCTCGGAGATCGAGATTCGGGCGATTCCGGTACTGGAAGAAGTCATTCATGACGACCCAAGGCATGCGCGACACGTAGATCACGTCGGTGCCCACGGAAGCGAAGCTCTCGCGGAACTTGTTCTGGAGCCCGTTCGCCGCGGTCATGGTGAGCACGACCGCAACGATGCCGATGATGATACCCAGCGTCGTCAGGGAGCCGCGGGCCTTGTTGGCGCGGATCGCGCGGAGGGCGATCTTGAGCGACTCGACAACACTCAGTGCCATGTTGTTGATGGTCACGATCGCGCCGTTGTCGAGGTCCTTGGAGATCGCGCGATAGCTGCCCGTGACGATTTCATCCCCCTCCTTCAGACCGTCGGTGATCTCGATCAATTCGTCGCTTTGGATGCCGGTTTTGACCTGCTTGGCGACCGCCGTGCCCTTGTCGATGCAGAACACGATCTCCACGAAGCCGTCTCGATCCGCCTTGTATCGCGATTCGGCTCCCTTCCGCTTTTCTCCCTTCAGTATGAGCTGATCCACCGTTCGTACCGCGACGCTCTGAAGGGGCACGCTCAGGGCGTTCTCGTTGGTCTTGGTGACGATGTCCGCGCTTGCCGTCATGCCTGGACGGAGCGTCTTGGGTGGATCGGTGATGCTGATCTTGATCTCGAATTCGGTCTTTTGCTCCGAGCTGCCCGTGCCGGTGGAGTTGGCGCTACTCGCGATCTCCGACACGACCCCCTTCAATCTCTGGTTCGGAAGGGCGTCCACCTCGATTTCAGCCGGCTGACCGACGGCGACCGACATGATGTCGTTCTCGTCCACATTGACCTGGGCTTCCATCGCCGAGAGATCGGCGACGATCAGAATGACGTCCTTCTGAAACTGAGAACCGAGGGCGATTTCCCCCTGCTCCTTGTTCAATGCGCTGATCGTGCCGGACATCGGAGCATAGATGGTGGTCTTGGAGAGATCGTCGCGGGACTGTCTCAACGCGGCCTTCGCCTGCTCCACCTGGTCCATGGCCGATTTATGGCGCGCCACCTCGACCCGGTACTCGGCCTGCTTGGCCTCGAAGGAAGACTGGGACTCCAATTTGCTCGCGACCAGCTCCTTCGACCGCTTGTATTCGTTCTCGGCCCTGCTCATGTTCTCGCTGACCAGAGACGCGTTCGCCTCGGCGGAGCTGACGCTCGCCTCTGCGCTTTGCACCGCGGCCACGTACCGCTCCCGGGCCAGCCCCACCAGGAAGGCGCCCTTTTCCACCCATTGCCCCTCGACGACCGGCAACTTGATGATCTTGGCGCTCACGTCGGCACTGATCTCTACCTGGGTCTTGGGCTGTATCTTTCCCGTGCCATTTACCTTTTGGACGATCTTCTGGCGGACGACCTTGGCTGTTTGAACTTCGGGTGTCTTGCTTCCCCGACCGCGCATGGCCATGCCACTGACGACGGCGACCACCAACAGGATCCCGGCGCCGATCAAAATCGGTTTTTTCTTCATCTTCATGGCCCAGCAGCCTCCAGTCTCCTCAGAGTCAATACCTTATGGTGTGCAAACGAATCACGACAAGAATACGGCCACAGCGGGCCATAGGTTACGGCAGATTTTGAGGAAAGTCGCGCCCTCGGACGGTATCCGCCGCTAGACGCCTGAGGTATCGGTTCGTGCTCCCGACGGTCAATCCTACCGCACCCTGTCGTGCCGAAGCGACCCCCTAATTCTATCTCACCGTTGCTTTTGCGCCCGCTTGTCCGGACTATACAGCCCCGCCGCCTTCTCGGCCGAGGTTACGATCCCACGTATCATGGAGGAGCTGAATCCCTCGTGCTCCATTCGGTTGAGCCCCGCGATCGTGCAGCCGCGCGGCGTCGTGACCAGGTCGATTTCGTGCTCGGGGTGCTTCGAACGCTGTAGGAGCAGAGACGCCGCGCCGCGGGCGGTCTGGGCGCCGATGAGGAGCGCCTCGTCCGTGTGAAGGCCGATCTCGATCCCCCCTTGCGAGGCCGCCCGCACCGCACGAAGGAAGAATGCGATGCCGCAGGCGCCGAGCGCGGTTGCCGCGATCATCTGCTCCTCGTCGATGACGAGCGACTTTCCGACCGCGTCGAAAAGGGACTTTGCGATCCCGATCGCTTCGCGATCGCCGATTTCGGCGGCGAGGCATGTCATCGACTCGCGGATGGCGATCGCGGTGTTCGGCATGGCCCGCACCACGGGCACCTTCGCTCCGAGTAGGGCCTTGATTTGCTTGATGCTGACCCCGGACACGACCGAAACCACCACGTGGGTGTCGGGCCGAATCTCGGCCCCGATCTCCCGAAGAACTCCGTCGATCTGTTGAGGCTCTACCGATACCAGGATCACGTCGGACTTCCGGACCGCCTCGAGGTTGCTCGAATGGACGCTGAAGCCTCGTTGCTTGTAATCATCCAAGAGGCCGACCTTCCTTCTCGTGAGGGTGATGCTTCCGGCCGGGAGCCGACCGGACTCAACCAGGCCCTCCGCGATCGAGGTTCCGATATTTCCGGCGCCAATGATGGCGAGATGGTTCTTGGACGTCACCGTGCGCTCCTCTCGGTGGGTGAACTTTGGCTCCTGCGCCCGCGGGCCTCTGGGCAGCCATAATGCCGCATGAGGGGTCCACACGTCGAGGGAGAGGCGGCGTGTCGATCGAACTCTAGGCGACTGGCACGCTTAAAGTTGCGGCTTGGCCCGGTCGATACATCCGTCGATATGGGTACGACCGTGCCGAAAAAGGCAGGAACGCCTGGGGAGAAGGCTGCCTTGATCCGCGACCAGGTGGCCGCCTCGGAAGTGAAGTACGTTGGCGATTGGGTCGACGCCCTCGTGCGCAGTATCGAGGCGCTCCGGGTCCCCGCGCGGGACGACCCCGCGTTTCACAAGGTTCGGGCCGATCTCGACGCAATGACTCAGTCCTGCCTCGAGCAGGTCGGCGACCTCAGAATCATCGTCGAGGAGTCCAGTCTCAGCTTCGAGGGACAGTGCGTGTACCACAGTTCGGCCCGGGAGGGCTCGCTGTCCCTCGCGCTCTTCCGTGACGGGGTGCGCGAAATTGCCCTGCATCCGGGGCTGGATCGCGAGGAGCTGTGGGACTTCGTGAACGTCATGAAGTGGGGGACCGACCGGCGCGAGGAAGGCCCTGACGACGTCGTAACGCTCCTCTGGGAGAGAAGCCTCCGACACATCGAGGTCGTTTGCGTTCCCCTCGAGGAGTCGGAGGACCGTGAGGGCGCCGGCGCGGCGACCGGTGAAATCCCGTGGCCGGCGGGGCACGAAACGAGCTCGGACGCGGAGGGAGAAGGGGAGGAGCGGTCGGATGACTGGTCGCTGCCGATCGGGACCGAGTCCGCCTGGAACGAGGACCTTGTCTCGGAGCTCGAATTCGGCGAGGTCGAGGCCGCGAATATCCGCATGCTTGCCCTCATCGAGCAGGCTGTCTCCCCGCGGGACGAGGTGCTAGAGATACTTTCGGCAATGCTCGGCGCCGAGGTGGAACCTGCCCCATACCTCGAAACCGCGTCGACCATGGGCTCTCTCGTCGAGCAGGCCGTTCTGGAGGGGGACCTGGCGCTGGCCAACCAACTCATGGATCGACTCCGCCAAATCTCCGGAGCCAAGCCGGCCGCATCGGGCGCGTTCCAGGCAGCCACCGACCAAATCATTCGAGACATCGGGCGGCACCAGTTCGTGAGTCGGCTCGGCCCGGTTCTCACGGCACACCCAGAAATCGACCTCGGCGCGCTCACGAGCTTTCTGGCGCGGTTGGGTTCTTCCTCCGCGCCGGGCATCTGCGATCTATTGAGCGAGATCAATGAGATGAAGATCCGTCGAGCCCTCTGCGAGGCGCTTGCGATCTCCTGCAAGAACGACGTCGACATCCTGATCGCGAGGCTTTCGGACCCCCGCTGGTTTGTGGTGCGAAACATTCTTTATGTCCTTGGCCGGATCGCGCACCAAGGTGTGGAGAGGGCGCTCGGGGGCGCCCTCTGCCACAACGATGCTCGCGTCCGAAGCGAGGCCGCCCGCGCCTTGAGAGGAATCGACACCGCCACGAGCCGTGCCTACCTCAACTCGGCTCTGCGGGATCCCGACAAGACCGTCCGCGTCCTTGTCGCACAATTGATCGCCAAGAAGGGGGATGAGCGCGCGGCGCGGGTCATCTGGACCGTGATCGAGTCGCCCGAGTTCGCGAGCCGCGAAGCCGACGAGCGGACCTCCTTCTTCGAAGCGCTAGGGCATACGGGGTCGGACACCCTCGTTCCGAGATTGGAGCAATTGCTGATCTCGGGAGCGACGTCTCGGTCCGGCACTCAAGAGGGTGGGAAGGACGCGGCGCTGGCCCTCGCATGGCTCGGCACGCCGGCCGCCCTCGCCGTACTGGCCCGCGAGCTGGAGAGCAAGCGTCCCGCCGTGCGCGACGCCGTGGCTCGGGCCCTCGAGACGGTGCGGAAGGGCTCCCCCAAGAACCAATAGGATTGCTGCACCGCCAGCAAGCGGGTCCCCCCGTCGCCGGAGGACGGCAAGGGTCTGCGCCTCCGATCGGAGGGCTGGACGGGGGCACGTCGAAGCTCTATTTTGCTTCGGCCGCGACTCGAGCCGCGGTACCCGTGCCATGACCGACCCATACCGGAACCCCACACGAGAATGCGATCTCGTCATGAAGGGCGGGATCACGAGCGGCATCGTTTACCCGCAGGCACTCCTCGAACTGGCGCAGGAGTACCGGTTCCGGTCCATCGGAGGAACGTCGGCCGGCGCGATCGCCGCCGCTCTGGCCGCCGCGGCCGAGTATGGACGTGAGCCGTCGGATCCGAAGCTTCCGGGCGGCTTCGAGAGACTTCGGGATTTGGACGAGTGGCTCTCCACGGGTCGTAATCTCCTCAACCTATTCCAGCCGAGTCGATCCACCGCCGCATTGTACCGGGTGCTCCTCGCGCTGAACGAAGAGTCGACCCGCTCCGCCGAGCCCTCGACGATGGGCGTGCCTACCGGCCGCAAATGGGTGGGCCTGTTTCGGCGGCTCCTCGTCCTGCGAAAGGACGCGGCGAGCTTTTGGATCGGCGGGATCCTGGGTACCGCCCTCGGCCTCGCGCTCGCGGCATGCGTCGTGCGAGCCCTCGTTCCGCACGCAGGCGGCGTCATGGCGCTTGCATCTCTACTCGTCATTGCGACCGGCGGCGTCTTGCTGGGGCTGCTCGGCGCCATCCTCGCCAGCGGTTTCCACCTGCTTCGGGTCGCGACCAGGAATCTGCCGAAGAATCACTTCGGTCTCTGCACGGGGCGAAAGGACCCCGAGGCCCCTTCCGTTTCGGACGCGCTCACGGATTGGCTGAGCGCTCGGATCAACGAGCTCGCCGGGCTGGATCCCAACGGGCCTCCTCTCACTTTTGGGGATCTCCAACGAAAAGGGCTGTCTTCCCGCAAGGAAGGCGAGGAAAAGAGCATCGACTTGCGGATGATCACGACGGACCTGAGCCACAATCAACCCTACGTGCTTCCCTTCGAGAAGCAGCTGTTCCTGTTCAAGGAAGAGGAGATGCGCCGGTTCTTCCCTGGCAACGTCGTGGACAGAATGACCACCGCGAGGTCGGAGCGCATTTCCCTGGAACGGCTGGACCGGGTTCACTTCGTCCCGGAAGCGGCGGATCTCCCCGTCGTATTCGCCGCCCGTCTCAGCATGAGCTTCCCCGGGCTTCTGAGCGCGGTTCCTCTCTATACGATCCGACAATCTGCCTACGAGAATCGGCGCGTGGGAGACACCGTAGTTCTCGAAGATCCGGAGGAGGACCTCCACGAGAACCTGTTCAGTGACGGAGGGATCGCGAGCAATTTCCCCATCCACTTCTTCGATCGATGGCTTCCGGGTCGGCCGACGTTTGGGATCAATCTCACGCAGATGCCGGAGGAATCATTCGAGACAGAGCTGCCGGTCGCCACGGAGAGAGGCGTGACCTCCCGGAGGCTACTCCGGGCAAACTACTTCAGCAGGGTTTCGGGTCCGTCCCAGGTGTTTCAGGAGGACCCCGAGTTCGTGCGATCGGTCTATCTTCCCAAAGCCAACGCCCCCGAGCGTCCGGAATGGGTGCCGATCAAGAACCTCGCCGGCTTCTTCGGGGCGATCTGGTCCACGGCCCAGAACTATCGTGACCGAACTCAGTCCATGCTGCCCAGCTATCGTGACCGAATTGTCAGCATCCGGTTCTCACCAGGCGAGGGCGGGCTCAACTTGGGAATGGGGGCCGAGCGGATCGGAAGCATTCGGCGGAAGGGACAGGCGGCCGGGAGGATGCTCCGTAACTTCACCTTCGACGAGCATCGGTGGGTGCGTTTCCTGGTCCTGTTGGACCAACTCGAGGCGGAGCTTTTCAAGCTAAGGGAGCGATTCGCGAGGCCCCTTCCGTACGAGGATCTCCTCGTCGAGCGCGTGGCTCGCGGGTATCCTTATCACCGGTCCCTCGCGTGGCGGCAAGAGGCGCTCGCGCGAATGGATTTTCTCCTGCGTACGGTCGAGCAATGGGGGGACCGGCAGTCCACGTGGAGCGCGAGCCACCCGGGATGGGGCGACGAGCGCTTCTTCGAAAAGGACGAGCCGAAACCCGAGGGATCCCTCCGCGTGACCCCCAAGGTTTGAGGGACGACCGAGTAGCTTCGGGAAGTGAAGCGGTCCGCGCGTTCCTGATAGAAACTTTGGAGGGTTCGCCTTGAGTTACGTGGAGAATAACCTCATTCCCGGCGAAACGATCCTGTATAGGACCAAGCTCCACTGGATCGTCCTCTTTTGGCCCGTGCTGGTAGGCTCACTCCTTGGTCTGATTTCGGTGCTTCTTTTCTTCAGCGCCGTCGCATCCCGGTCCGGCAGCAGCCAGTCCCACTCCGTCGCCGCCGGCACCGGAGCGTTTTTCCTCGTGGTTGGCGCCGCGATCATTGGGTTTGGGATCCTTCGACGAAACGCGACCGAGATCGCGGTGACGAACAAGCGAGTCCTCATCAAGACGGGGCTTCTCAGCCGGCGAACCATCGAGCTGCTCCTATCCAAGATCGAAAGCATCGGGGTCGATGAGTCGCCCTCGGGAAGAATCCTCGGATTCGGAACGGTGATCGTGCGCGGTACCGGTGGTACCCCCGAGTCGTTCGACCAGATCGCCCATCCGCTCGAGTTCAGAAGGCAGGTTCACGCGCATGTGGAAGACGGCCCGACAAAGGGCCGATAGGGAGCTCCGCCGCAATCTCCGCCCTCAGCGCCCGCCGAAGTCCGGTGTACGGAAGTGAACGTCCGGGGCTGCTTTCGCTTGGATCCCACAGGCTTGGATCGACGGAAGTAATTGGAATACAGCCTGTTAGCATAAGGGCGAGGAATGGCACGTGCCATGCGGAGAGCCCTGATGGCCCATGCGGCCGGAGTCCGGTGAGCCCGGGCTCTCCATTCGAAGGAGGGAATCCCATGAACAGCCGAGAAACGAAGAACCTCGTGACGGAGGCTAGAGACTACGTCGTTTCGGCAATTCAGGGAGTTGGAGATGTTGCCGGAGCGATTGCGGATGCCATGAGCGGTGCACTTGTACGCGCCCTCAGGGGCACCCGCGCGACGGGAGCGGAAATCATCGCCCTCGTTGTGGACACCATTACGGGAGCAATTCACGGCGTGGCCGAGGTCGGCGGTGAGGTCGGGAGCGCGGCACGATCCATCATGCTCGGTGCTCTGCGCGGCACCCAAGAGGTGGGCAAAGCCGGCGTGGAGACCGTGAGCGCCAGCGCCGCGGCTTTGGTAAGGGGGACGTCCGAGGTAGGCGGAAACGTTGGTCAGGCTGCCAAGGGGGCGGTCGAAGGAGCGATCGCGGCCGCGCGCGACCTCGGCATGACCGCGGAGGATGCGGCAGCGGCGGCTGGATCGGGCGCGCTGCGGGCGGCCGGCGAGATCAGCTCAACGGCCGTGGACCAGGTGCGCTCAGTCCTGACCGGAACCATCTCCGGCGTCAAGGTCGTGCTCAAGGAGCCGTTCCGGCCGGAGAAGGAGAAGAAGCCCAAGACCTGATTGAGGTGTGGGAGCCACACGGGCTTGCTCCACACACCATGAATCAGGAGGAGCCGTACAGGGTCCCGGCGGTGAAAGCCGCCGGGACCTCGTCATTCCAGTCGCGCGTGCAGAACAGCCGATCCGTCTAGGTGCCGACCGCCTGCGCGCCGGGAAGTGGTCCCGCTACTCCCGGCTGCCCGTTCAGGTAGGCGTTGGGGTCGTGGTAGAGAGCCCCGTCGGGGAGGTGCCGCCATAGCGCGCCGAGATCGCCCCGCACCCGGTCCTGGTAGAACGACGGCAACTGGTCGCTCTCTCCATTCAGGAAGGGAAGGAACGAGGGATCGGTTCGGAGCAGGCGGCGCACCTTCGAATGATACCCAATTCGTCCGAATCCCTCCGTGGATATGGCCCGCACGACGTTCATCCAGCGGGGGATCCTCTCCTCGACCGCCCGGTACCGGTTCCAGATAGCCCGCCAGGAGAAGGAGTATTTCGTCAAATCGATCACGTGGTCATAAAACTCGGGCCAGCCGTAGTTCTTGGGTATGACGTTCATGGCGTGGTTGTTGTTGAGGAGATGAAACGGGAAGCCGATGACCCGGCCGTTCTTCTGAAACTCCAGATTGAGCGGAGCCGCTTGTCCGAATGCGGTCAGGAGTGAATAGCCAGGGAACGCGCCCGGGGTCATGTCCACGAACCGCTTCGTCAGCTCGAACGGCTCGGGACCCTGGTCCACATCCAATCCCAGCACAAAGTTCGTCTGCACGTAGGGGATGTAGCGGAGCACCATGTTTACGTGCTGCGAAACCTGCCGGACCTTTTCGGCCCCCGTGATGCTCCCGGTCTTGGCCTTGTTGCCGAGGGAGTACCAGGACTCAATCCCCGGCAGGATCGCCTTGAACCCATTCTTTTGCAGACGGCCCAGGTGCGGCTCCGAGAGCAACGAGAGGCTGCTCTCGGCGAGAAAGTCGATGCTCCCCGGGGGAACCGCCCCTTCGATGGTGTCCATGTATTCGGTGAATTTGACGCCAAAATTCGGGTCGTGCCACGCGACGCGCGGCCGCTTCATCTTCGTGCGCAGGAACCGGAGGTCCTCCCGGATCTGCTCGAAGCCCAACGGCTGGTACGTGACAACCGAGTCGATGCAGAAGCTGCAGGTGTAGGGGCATCCCAGGCTGCCGATCATCGGCACGATCTTCAAGATCGGCGCCTTGGCGAGGATCGGCTCAATGAACTTCCAGCGCTCCCGAACGCCCGGCAGCGTTGGAGGCTGACCCTTCGCGGTCAGGTGGATCCCCATCGGCCGGTGAGCCGTGCAGTCCGTGAGGACCGCGTTCAACGTCTCCTTGTCGGTAAAGCCCAGGACGTAGTCGAAGTATTTCTGCGAATCCTGTGGGTAGCAACGGGCATGGGGCCCGCCCAAGACCGTGACCACGCCTCGCTGCTGGAACATGCTGCTGATCGAGTAGGAGAGCTGCGCTGCCTGAGTGAAGGCGCTTATGAACAGGAGGTCAATGTCACGGGGCAGTACGTCCGTGAGATTCTCGAAGCCGGTGTAGCAGACCAGGCGAACATCGTGCCCGGCTTCCTCGCACCAGACCGCAATGACCTGGGGCATGATGCTGGCAAGATTCGCGTGCATGAGCCGGGCGTACAAAGAATGAGTTGGTGCTCGGGCTACAAGATCTACGATGCCGATCCGGAGCTTTCGCGTAGGCACCTCCTTTCGTTCCCCCCGCATCGTACATGAGGGACTCCCATACAACCACCCGAGATACTGGCACATGCGTAGATACACCTAGTACACTCACCATAGGTCTTTGACCTGGGCGTGATTTTGTGATATTGTCCGTGCGTTAACTCCCTCCTGGGGCGCGGAGGAATGTGGAGGACGCATGGATCCGTGCCTTCCCAGCCGATTCATCCGCTTCGTTCTCCCGGTTCTATGCGCGTTCGCGATCCTGATTTGTATGGCGGGATGGGCGAGCGGCGCCGAGCGCATCAAAGCGGCGCCCCTGCCCCCCGAATCATCCCCGACGTCGCCCCTGATGGGCGGGAAGCTCCGCCAGTCGACTACGACCTGGCTGCAGTATCCCGGCGCGTGCTTCGATCGCTACGCGGGCACATGGGCAGGACGCTTAACCCCTCAGGCCGACTCGCTGAACGGCTACACGACCGGCACAACCGGGCCCTACACGGTCGAAGACCAATCGCTCCACGAAATCCTCTGGCACGTTTCGGATAATGCGACCTGCTCCACGGGCGTGACCTGCCCACCGGCGCTCGGCGGAAGCCGGATGCTATGGTGCGGCAAGTACGATGCGGGCTGGGTCGTCCGATACGGATATCCGAACTTCACGCATCAGATCCTCTATATCGATACCGGCTCGCATGCCGCGAATTATAATTTCGTTCTCACGTACCGGATCAACACCGAGCAGAACTACGACTACGCGTACTTGATCGGTGGGGGTGACGGCCTTCGCGATCCGGTCGGAAACACGTGGCCGACGCTGGACCACGTCATCGCGGACGGTTCCGCCGGGAACATCAAGCTCTTGGTCCAGTGGACGGGCTCAGTCAGCCCGGGTACGACAAACGCGCTGGGCGCGAACACGACCGCGTCGCCTCCCGCCGTGCAGGCCACCGGTGCTGCGGATCAGACGGAGACGACGGTATCCGGTGCATCCTTCCTGATCGAGGCGCAGCATCGGGCGCTCTATCTCGTATTCCGTTCAGATTGCTTTGTCTCGTCGGAAGACGGGCTTTGGTCCAATGGTCACGGGCCGCAAATCGACAACCTCTCGGTGAGCGACAATGGCGCCCTTTACACAGACGAGGCCGCCCCGACGAGCGGCGGTCTCCCGGTTCCGGACACGGGCCCCGGCGTCACCCCGGGTGGCGGCATTGTGATCAAGGGTACGAGCGCCCTTCCGACGATCTCGGCTCGCGTTGGAGCCGGCATCGGCACGCTCTGGCAGCTGGTCGGGGGCAACAACCTCCCGACCCCCGACTCTTGCTCGCCGAAAAGCTCGTCTTCCGACCTGATTTTCGAGGGCGGCAACCCATCCACCTTTCACACGATTCCGAACGAGGCCACCTCCATCGTTTCCTGCACATTTCCAATTCCCGCGGGGACGGCCTCGGTCGTCGCCCAATGGTCTCAATACCTGGACATGCCCGCCTATCAGGGCTACGTGCAGTTCGCCGAGTACCGGTACTTCAAGGATGGCCTCTGGTCGAGTTGGAGGAACACGGACGGGGGCGGGACGAGGCGCGTCGATGGCCTTCAGGCGTGGGGCGGCATCCGGTCCGAACTGGCCGAGGCGTCCCGGGCCGATTCGGTCCAGCTCCGGTACTCCATCCGATGTGTCCCGGAGATATCGGCGGATCTCCATAACTGCGGCGATGTGGTCTACGGGTTGCTCTACGACGATTTGCGGCTCGAGGTCGTGAGCGGTGCTCCGGCTCCCGTGTTCGGAATCTATCCCAGCTTCGTCGCTCAATCGACCTTCGTCGACGGCACGATCGCATCGCCGGGGAACTGCTTACCGGCAACGGTTGCAGCGGGCCAGTGTTGGCCCGGCGTGAGAGGCTCCGACAACGGGCAGCCCTCCGCCGTGCACGACAACTTCAACAGCCCGCTCGGCGACTCGGTTGTCGTCTCGATCGGCTCGGGGCTTCGCAGGAACGGGAAGGGGATCAACTGGCATCACGGGTTCGACAAATCGGTGAGTGCGGGGTTGACGATCGCGCACACGAACCCAAACTTTGTGGCCGCGTTCGACAAGCCTCGAGTGATTTACCGCTTGTTCGATCCCGCGACCAGGGCTTGGAGCCCCTTAGATTCGAGCGAGCTTGACGCGAACGGTGTCGCCGTGTCGGGACCCGACACGATCCTGATCGACTCGAGGTTCCGGATGAACTGGCCTCCGCGGGACAAGATCGGCGGAACCCTCCCCGGCGGATTCACGATCAAGGGAATCGCGTCCTACTCCGCGCTGACCTTCCTCCCTCGAGGAACACGGGTTCAGTATTACTTTAAGGCCGTCGACATCAACGGGGGGACGGCCTATCAGTTCAGCTCCGACTCGCGTGCGTTTGAGGTCGAGGATCTTCCGACGCTGCCCGGCGGCTCGGTTGTCGCGCCGGATATCATTGAGTTCGACGTGCTCCCGCGCGTGTACGCGCCGGGTGCTCTCGGCTCGCAGCTGGCAGCCAGTACCAATACGCCGATCCTCAATTTGGACGGCTCCTACACCGCCTGGAACTATTCGACGGATCCGGTCACGCAGGCCCTTCGGGCGCTCGGGGTCCGCGCGGATCGATATCGCCTGCTGCGAGGCACGGAGCAGGGAGCGAACGTGGGCGGGCATGAGTTCGCCGGCACTCGCCCGGGGCGCTTGGCGAACTATTTCCCGAACATGGACGAGTATGCGATCAGGGACTCCCTGGCCACCTGGTACCGGATCATGATCGAGTCGTCTCACGTGCGGGGCTCGTTCTCCGTGCTGGAGGAATCCGATTCTAGGCTTCTGTCGGAATGGTGGGCCGCCCCCACCGGAGCGGACGGTGGAGACAGGTGCCTGCTCTCCACGGGAGACGATTTCTTCAATACTCTTTTAGGGGTCGGCGGAATCCCGCATCCCAACGAGAATGCGCTGGCGGCACAGGTATTCGGCGTTGCCGCCGTGGCGAACCAATGGAACGGTGGGGCGAGCATTCAATTCCCGGCCGTCACGGATTTGTTCGCCGATCCTTTGTCTGGCCCGAATCTGGGTGGAACGGCAGGCGGGTACAAGTACATCGTGGACGGCGGATGCCCGGGACCGAACCGGTTCGATGCGCTGACCAGGATCGGAGGTGCGGATGCCCAGAGCGCAGCGACCTATCCGACGTTCGCCTCGGTCACGAACGTGGCCGCGGTTGCTCACATGGCCGAGCGCGACGTTGCCATGGATCATGATAGGAACAAGGCGTTGGGTTATGGGTTCTCGCTCCAGTTCATTCGTCAAGGTGGCCAGAACCTGGTCGACACCCGCGCTCAGATCCTCTACAAGTTCCTGACGAGCTGCCGTGGGCCAAGGACGGCGACGGATACGGCATCTTGCTGGCCGTGCCCGACGCCTGCGAACAAGTACGGTAACTGGGCCACCCTGACCGGGTTCCAGCAGGCTACCTACGGTCCCCTCTATGCGCTCCAGGACAATACGAAGGTCCTGACGGGGGTGGTGGAGCCCGGGCCCCAGGCGCCCCGTTTCATCAACGCGCTCTCCCAAAACCGTCCGAATCCATTCAACCCCGAGACGATCATTTCCTACAGCCTTGCCGCGAGAGGGAAAGTGACGATCCGGATCTACGACGTCGCGGGACGGCGCCTCAGGACACTCGTCGACGCGGTGAAGGACCCCGGAGTTTATCAGGCCCGATGGACCGGGGAGCTCGATTCCGGCGGAAAGGCCTCGAGTAGCATTTACTTCTACAAGATCACCTACCCGGACGGCACGTCGTCGGCGAGGAAGATGGCAATACTGCGGTAGGCGGCCCGTCTTGCCGGGGCGACACCTTCGGCCTCGTTCCTCCGATCGGCGCGGATCCCGCTCGCGGCCCACTTCGCGCGGCCGAACGCGGGCCAACCCGGCTTATTTGGCAAAGGGCCGCGTTTGACCTAAAGTTCCTCCGTGGCCCGCCCCAATTCCCAATCCGAGGACTATGTGGGCAGTCCGGTCGGCAAGACCATCTCGCGGTACCGCGTCGAGGAACTCCTCGGGTCCGGGGGCATGGGAGCCGTCTATCGCGCCCGCGATGAGCGCCTCGATCGCGCGGTGGCACTGAAGATCCTTTCGGAAGACGCGCTGACCTTGAGCTCGGCACGCCAGCGCTTTGTCCGCGAGGCTCAGCTTGCCGCAACCCTGAACCATCCGAATATCGTCACGATCTACGAGGTGGAGGAAGCGGACGGCTATCACTTCATCGCGATGGAGTACGTCGAAGGGGAGACGCTCCGGGCCCGGGTAGCGCGCGCCCCGCTTTCGCTCCAGGAGATCGTCCAAGTCGGTGGTGACGTCGCGGAAGCCCTCGAGGCCGCCCACGCTCTCGGGCTCATCCACCGGGACATCAAGCCGGCGAACATTCTCCTCACGCGCTCAGGTCGCGCCAAGGTCGCCGATTTTGGCCTCGCCAAGCGTCTGGAAGGCGCCTCGGGCCCCGCTTCCGTCCCTGCCGCAACGGTCAGTCATTTGACGGAAGCGGGCGTCGTGACGGGCACCGTCTCGTACATGTCCCCTGAGCAGACGCGCGGCGACGTACTGGATGCCCGATCCGACCTCTTCTCCCTGGGGGTCGTGCTCTACGAGGCCGCGACGGGGCGGGTCCCGTTCGAGGGTCCGAGTGCTCTCACCGTGATCCACGAGATCGCGATGGTTGAGCCGCCGGCCCCGAGCAGAATCAGGCAAGGACTTCCGCGTGCGTTGGACGGGATCGTGGCGCGCGCGATGGCGAAAGAGCGTGAGCGACGCTTCGGCCGGGGCTCGGAGATCGCGGCGGCGCTTCGTGCGTTGCTCGAGGGTCCGACCACCGCCGTGGAGGCGTCCGAGGGTTTGCAGACGCAGCCCGCGCGGGTCGCGAACAACCTCCCGATCTCGCTCACAAGCTTCGTCGGGCGGCAGGATGAAATGGAAGAGGTAGCGCGCCTCCTCGCGTCGGCTCGCCTCGTCACCCTTCTTGGTTCCGGCGGTTGCGGCAAGACGAGGCTCGCGATTCAGGTGGCGCGGAATCTCCTCGAGAGCTATCCCGACGGCGCCTGGATGGTGGAGTTGGCGGCCCTCTCGGATCCCAGCCTCGTGCCCCAAAGCGTGGCGATCGCGATGGGCCTTCGGGAGGAACCGGAGCGGCCGCTTCTCGTGACCCTGGCGGAGCACATGGCTTCCCGCACACTCCTCCTGGTGCTGGACAACTGCGAGCACCTGACCCCGGCGTGCGCCGCGCTTGCCCGGGCGCTCCTGGAGGCGGCTCCAACGATTCGCATCCTGGCCACGAGCCGGCAAGCCATCGGGGTGCCGGGCGAAAGCCTCTGGCGAATTCCGTCGCTGAGCATACCGGATCCGCGCGGCGCTCCTCTTCCACGGCAACTCCTGAGCCGCTTTGGAGCCGTGCGCCTCTTCGTGGACCGTGCGGCCGCGGTGCAGCCCACCTTCGCACTCACCGACCAGAATGCCTGGACCGTCGCGCAGATCTGTGGCCGTCTGGACGGAATTCCTCTCGCGATCGAGCTCGCGGCCGCGCGAGTCAAGGTCCTCCCTGTCGCGCAAATTCTCGGTCGGCTCGAGGACCGTTTCCGGCTCCTCACATACGGGAGCGCCGCGACGCTTCCGCGTCAGCAGACCCTGAGGGCGACGGTCGACTGGAGCTACGACCTCCTCGAGAGCAAGGAACAGCAGCTCTTCCATCGGATCGGCGTTTTTGCCGGAGGGCTCTCCCTCGAGGCGGCGGAAGCGGTCTGCTCCGGCGACGGAATCGAGGAAGAGGAGATTCTGGATCTGCTCGCGCATCTCGTCGACAAGTCGCTCCTCACGCCCGAGGAGGGATTCGAAAACACCGCGCGATACCGAATGCTTGAGACGTTGCGGGCGTACGGCACGGAGCGGCTCCAGCACGCCGGAGGATGGGACCGCTATGTGGATCGCCACGGCGAATTCTATCGAGCGCTCGCGGAACGCGCGGAGTCCGAGCTCATGGGCCCCGAACAGGCCTCGTGGCTCAATCGCCTCGAGGAGGAGCACGATAATTTCCGTCAGGCGATCGAGGGGGCGAGCGAGCGCGGGGACTTCTCCCGCGGACTCTCGTTGTGTGGGAATTTGTGGCGCTTCTGGTGGATCCGGGGACTCTGGCAGGAGGGAAACGGGCGCCTCAGCAAGATCCTGGACCTCGCGGAGGCGATGGATCGGAGCCCGGAGCGCGCCAAAGCGCTCCACGGCGCTGTCGTGATCTCTCGCGGTCTCGGCGACTATGCCGCCTCCCACGCTCGAATCGACACTTGGATTTCCATCGCGCGCGAGACCAAGGATCGGGACGAGCTTGCCCTCTCGCTCAAGGAGCTTGGGAATCTTGCCTACGTGAAAGGGGACCACTCCGCGGCGAAATCCGCCTACGAGGAAAGCCTCATCTACTTCCGCGATGTGGGCGATCGGCACGGTCTCGCCGCCGTTTTCCACAATCTCGGGAGCTTGTCCCTGGGTCAGGAGGACTTCTCACGGGCACGGCGCTTCTACGAGGAATCTCTGGCGCTCGAGCGGGAGCTGGGAGACAGAACCGGCGAAGCTGTCTCCCTGAACGGCCTAGGAACCGCAGCCCGCGCTCATGGCGACCACTCGGCGGCCCTCGCCTACCACGAGCAGGGTCTCGCTCTCCAGCGGGAGCTGGGAGAGAGATCCGGAATCGCTTACTCCCTGGGTGAGCTGGGCCTCCTTGCGGCGAACGCGCGCGAGTTCGCGCGGGCCAGGGGCTACCTCGTGGAGAGCTTGGCCATCCTGCGCGAAATGGGGGATCGGCAGGCAATGGTAGACGCCCTGGAGCGGTTCGCGGCGCTGGAGTTCCGACAGGACCAGCCGGAGCGTGCCTTGATTCTCTATGGGGCATCCCGCGCGCTGCGGGAGATGCTGGGCGTGGAACCCATGCCGTCCGACCGGCGCCGCATCCAGGAGGAATTGGAGACCCTTTGGGATCTCGTGGGCGCGGACGGAGCCTCCGAGATCTTTTCGAAAGGGCGGAGAATGACCCTTGAGAAAGCATTCGATTTTGCCTCGGGCGAGGCATAGATTCAAACGTCACGCCGTGGGGGAAAACGGACGTTCGGCAGTCATCAAAAAGGAGGCGGTCGTGAAATTGCTTTTGCTAGCCTTGGCCCTCAGCCTTGCTCTCGCGATTCCCGTTGCGGCGCAGGACTCAACCAACGCGGTGCCCGCGCCCGCGGCGACCGCACCAGCCCCCGCTCCGGCGACTCCACCACCTGCGGCGGCAGCGGCCCCCGCGACGCCCGCGCACATCATGATCACCCCATTGCAGATGAAGTGGGGCGACCCGCCCGCGGTATTCAGGAAGGGAGCCAAGTTCGTCGTTCTGTCCGGCGATCCTGGGGCGCCCGGTCCGTACACGATTCGGCTCAAGATGCCTGCTGGTTACAAGATCGCCCCACACTGGCATCCCACGGACGAAATCGTGACCGTGATCGCGGGGACGTTTTCGCTGGGGATGGGCGAAAAGTTCGATCAGGCATCCATGAAAGCGCTGCCCGCGGGAGGCTACGCTGTCCTGCCTGCGGAAGCGCGCCATTACGCGTGGACCAAGACGGGGGCGACGGTTCAGGTTCACGGAATGGGCCCCTTCGCTCTCACCTACGTGAATCCCTCGGACGACCCAAGCCAGTCGACGGGTACCAAGTAGCGGACCGAGCCATCGTTCGTAAACGTTGAGCCGGCGCGACGACCGGCCGCCGATCGTCGTGATCGGCGCGGGAGCGGCTGGATTCGCCGCCGCGATCTTTGCGGCGCGCTCCGGTCGCTCCCGCGTCCGCTCCGGTCTCCGCGTGCTCCTGCTCGAGAGGACGCGCGACGGAGGCCGAAAGATACTCATGAGCGGCGGAGGGCGATGCAACGTTCTTCCCTCCGCGATCGACCCCGCTCAGTTCGTCACAGCGTCGTCGCCGCACACCCTCAAGAAGTTGCTCCTCTCCTGGCCGCTCCAAGAGCAGCGGAGGTTTTTCGAAGAAGAGTTGAGCCTTCCGCTCGCCCTCGAGCCGGAGACCGGAAAGTTGTTTCCCGTTTCAAACAAGTCGCGCGACGTGCGCGACCGGCTTCGGGACATGGCCGAACGGGATGGGGCCGAGCTGCGCTTCGACTCCTACGTCACGGGCCTCGAGGCCGAGCGCCGCCCGGTGGGGAGCGCGGGGGCAGCGACCTATCCGGACCAGCCCGCCTGGCGTGTCCGGCTCCAAGGCGGTGCCGAGATCCGCGCGGCGCAGGTCGTCATCGCGACCGGGGGGCTCTCGGTGCCGGCAACCGGGAGCGACGGCACCGGTCTCGACCTTGTTCGCCGTCTCGGCCATACGATTCACGATACCTACCCAGCACTCACGCCGCTCACCGCCGAGCCGCACCGGTACGCGGCTCTCGCGGGCGTCTCGCTCCCGGTGACGATGGAAGCGCCCGGGGCCAAGCGAAAGCTCGTGACGAGCGGTGGCTTCCTGTTCACGCACAAGGGTTACAGCGGGCCGGCCGTCCTCAACCTCTCCCACCTCGCCGTTCTCTCGCGCCGCGCGGGAGGCGACCCGCAGAAGATTTATGTGCGTTGGACGACAAGCGATGCGGAGCAATGGGATCGGATACTGCTTCAAGGAGAAGGTACCCTGCTCGGCCTTCTCAGGCCGCACCTCCCGGCGAGACTGGCGGAGACCCTCCTCGAGGTGGCAGGGATCGACGGAAGGACCCAACGATCTCGGCTCAGGCGCGAGGAACGCCGGCGCCTGGTCGAGACCCTGACGAAGCATGCGCTTCCGTGGACTGGGGACGAGGGTTACAAGAGGGCGGAGGTCACCGGTGGGGGCGTGGCGCTGAACGAGATCGATCCGCGCACCATGGAAAGCAGGCTTTGCCCTGGGTTATTCCTTTGCGGCGAAATCCTCGACGCGTTCGGGCCCATCGGGGGGTACAACTTCGCATGGGCCTGGGCGACGGGTCGCGCGGCGGGGCTCGGAGCAGCCTCTCTCCCTGGGTCCTGATTTCGCGAACGAATGCGCTGGGCTATACTCCCCCGATCTCGTGCCGGAAGGAGCCGCGATGAACTTGCGCCGACGTGTCCGGAGTCTCGCCATAGTGGCAACGCTCGCAGTGGCCGTGGCGGCCACGGCCCGCGTGGCCTCCGCCCAGCAAAGGTTCGAATGGCCCGAGAAGGCCAAGAACCTCAAAGTTCTTCCCAAGAACACGCCCAAGGAAAAACTCAGCGCCACGATGATCGGGTTTACGCGCGCGCTCGGGGTCCGGTGCCCCTTTTGCCACGTCGGCCAGGAAGGACAGTCGCTTACCACCTACGATTTCGTCTCGGATCAGAAACCCACGAAGGACGTCGCCCGGCGGATGGTGAAGATGGTGGCCAACATCAACCGCGATCTGAGCAAGATGAAGTTTCCGGAACCGAAGCGCGTCACGGTGGCCTGCGTGACGTGCCACCGCGGGCGGCCGCGGCCCCTGACGCTGGCGGAGGAGCTGGCATCGGTCTATGAGTCCGCCGGGATCGACAGCACGGTGGCACGGTACAACACCCTCCGCGATCGCTTTTACAGCAGCGGCTCATACGATTTCAGCGAACGAAGCCTCAATGAGGTCGGGATGAGCCTGCTTGCCGAAGGGCACAGCCAGGATGCCGTCCGAATCCTGAGCATCAATGTGGAGCAGAATCCGAAGTCATCGTTTGCCTACTCCAATCTGGGAAATGCATGCGCCGCGGCGGGGCAGAAGGATCTCGCCATCCAGAACTACGAAAAGGCGCTCGAGCTAGATCCCAGAAATAGGGAAGCGGAGCAGAAGCTGAAGGAGCTGCGAGGGGAGGCCAAGTAGCAGGACGTCAGGGCGGCTCCTGCGCGCCCGGGAAAGGAAACGGGGCGACACCTCTCGGCGCCGCCCCGTAGCTTTGTTCGGGTGATGTTGGTTCGAGTCGGCTACGCCTTGCGGACGTTCGCCGCCTGGAGCCCCTTGGGTCCTTGGACGATTTCGAACTCCAAGCGCTCGCCCTCGGCGAGCGTCTTGAAGCCTTCGCCGGAAATGGACGAGTAATGCACGAACACGTCCTCGCCGCCTTCCTGCTGGATGAAACCGAAACCCTTCGACTCGTTAAACCACTTCACGGTTCCTACTGCCACTCTGTACTCCTTACGCACTGGGGCCTGGCCCCTACAAACCGTCCTCTCGGATCGGCCAACCCGGCCACTATGGTCGGGCCCCCGGATGAGCTTCCACCCGGATACAAAAAACGCCGCAGGTAGCTTCTCCTGCGGCAATGTCATCGCGTCTTGCGCTGCATACGACCGTCAGGTAACTGCTAGGCGGGAGTATCGGTCAATAGGCGGCGCATGTAAAGAACTCTTTTTGAAATTTCCATCCGGCCACGCCGCCGTGTCTTAGGGCATCATGGGGTCCGTCATGAGCCCACGCGCGACGCCATCGCTCGCCCGGGTCTGGGCCGCTCGGTTCGTCGCGGTCGCCGCCGATGCGATCCAAATTTTCGCCGTGCCTGCATTCCTCGGCGGCGCCGCCTCGCCCGTCAACGACGCGCTCGATGTGGCCGTCGGAATCGTGATGGTCGTGTTGCTCGGCTGGCACATCGCCTTTCTTCCCACGTTCGTTGCCGAGCTTGTTCCCGTGCTCGGCATCGTTCCTACGTGGACCGCAGCGGCGCTCTTTGTAACGCGGGGCAGGGGGTAATCGCTCCCCGATCATGCCCCGCGGCTCCGCACCTATGGCTTGCAAGGGAGCCTCACTAGGCTCAGGCTCCCGGAATGAGTCGTCTTCCGCCCTGGCTGCTACTCCTGTTCCTGGCGGTCCCGTCCGCCGCGATGCCACCCGGCTATTTCCTCGACAGGACGCAGGCGCTCGAGGCTCGCTCCGTAAGCCGCGAGGAAACGAACGGGGAATTCACGCTGTCCATTCAGCGGGATTGCTCCGATTCGATCGCGGTCCGTCTCCTGGGTATCGCGGAATCAGCCTACCCGTCCAGGAACACGCTCATCGATCTGGCGCTGGAAAAGGGATTTGAAATGGGTTCGGATTCGGCGGGCGTCCCCCTCTGGTGGTGCGACGGGCTGGGCGAGCGCCGCATTCCTTACGCGGTGACAGCCGGAGCCCTGGGGCACTACACGCGACTCACCGAGCTTCATCGAGAGGGCAACGTCCGCGAGACGGAAGCGCATCCTCTCTTCTGGAGCAAGCTCATCTACCGCGCCCGCATTGCCCCGCGCGTCCTGATCGGCGGCCGCAAAACTTCCGACTCCAACGTCTATGTCGCGCTCTTGGAGCTCGACTGGTCGTATGACGATGGAGTCTTCGAGCAGCACGCCAGAGCCCAACGGAGCGTCACCCTCACGCCGGATGGCGGGGTGTTGGCGATCTGGGGCGATGGTGATGCGGAGGAGGAAACCTTCATTTCGAATCACACTGGCATCCGGCGGATGCCCAAATAGATCCGCGGCTACTCGCGGGGTCTACGCTCCGGCAAGGGGCTCGGCTTCACGCCGGCTCGGGTTTCGGCATGACGATCCATAGGATGATGTAGACAAGGATGCCGGGGAAGGCGACGCTGAAGATCGATACGATGACGTAGAGTACGCGAACCAGAGTAGGATCCCAGCCCAGCCATTCCGCGATTCCGCCGCAGACCCCCGCAATCATCCGACTCTTGGATTTTCGTAAAGGCCGAGACCCCTCCGGCATGGGCTCGATCCCCGAGGCTACTCGGGAGCTTTATCCGGTTGCGCCGTGTCGGCTTCGGGCGAGGGCTGCTCAGGCGCAGCTGCCGCGGCGCGGGCCGCGGCCTTGTCGGCCTGACGCGCCTGCCGGGCGGCCCGCTTTTCGTTCGCCTTTTCGACCCGCTTCTTCGCCTTCTGGTTCTTGAGAAAAGATGGATTTCCTCTGCCCGCCATCGTTATCTCCGAGATGGTTTGCCGCTACCCTCGTTGGCCCGGAACCCCCAGTCTCGTCTTTGGGCGCCCGCGATTCAAGCTGAAACGTCGGACGGGCGCGGGCGGGACACCGTGGGAGGAGGGGCCGGGTCAGGTTCTCTTCGCTGGCTTTGCGCTCCGTTCGGCAAAAACTTCCTGAAGTTGGCGGAGCGCCTGGGCGCTGCTCGCGTCCACCAATGTCCGCGCCAGGAGGCCCATGGGGCCGCTTGCGAAGCCGTGACCGACGCAGCGGACACGCGTCCTTCCTCGCGTGAGCGGATTCAGGTGTATCTCGTACCAGGTCCCCTCGATGTCGTCCGAGAAGGGGAGTCCCGGCGCATCGTCGATTCGAACCGAGAATAATCGCTTCGGGACGATGGCGACGATTCGGCTCGTGATCGTATGAGGGTCACCGATTCTGCCATCGGGATCGCGATTGGCTCGCATGAGACCCCCGACACGCAGGTCGACCTGCGCGTGAGGCACGATCCAAGATTCCATGCCTGCTTTCGTCGTGATCAGACGCCAGACCTCGACGGCGGGGCCTTCGACGACGGCCTCATTCACCAGGGGATCCATTTCGGCATCCGCCGCGGGGAGGATCGCGACGGTTGTCACGAGGAGAAACAATGGAGCGACGAGGAAACGGGCCTTGATTCTCGCGATGGGATCCTCCCCTTGGTGAAGGTGCGCCGGCGAGCTATGGAACACCGGCGGTGACGCGATTCTCCTCATTCATCCCGGACCTGCTGACGTAAGCTCTTGTCATGCCGTTCATCCTTCTTGCCCTCTTCGCTCTCGCACAAGGCGCGGGCATCGTCGGCCTTCCTTCACCCGATTGGCCGGAGGTGCGATGGGTCCAAGGCGGCCCGCTGCGCCTCGCCGATCTTCGAGGCAGGGTGGTCCTCATCCGCTTTTTCATGGACGAGCGATGCCCGCTCTGCCGCGGTACGGCGCCGGCGCTGAACGAGTTTTACCGCGAGTTCAGCCCGAAGGGAATGGTGGTGATCGGGTTTTACACGCCCAAGCCTCGGCCGCGGCCCACGACGGTCGAGGAAGTGCGCGACTATGTGAAGACGTTCGGGTTCCGCTTTCCGGTCGCCGTCGATGACGACTGGAGCGCTTTGCGACGGCTCTGGCTCGACCGCGTACCGGAAGCGGAGTTCACGTCCGCGTCGCTCCTCATCGATCGCAAGGGAATCGTGAGGCACATCCAGTCCGGCGGGATCTATTCGAAGAGCTCCAAGGATCGGCAAGCCCGGCGCGACTACGACTCCATGCGTTCGGCGATCGTCAAGCTTCTCGCGGAGCGGTGACGTCGTGTAGCGGCTATCTTCCGGCGAGCCACGTTCCCGCTTTGCCCGCACGCATCCGATCCACAACGCGCTCACCGATCATTCGCCCCACCCTCGTGCCCTCCTCGTTGTCATGACGGAAGTGAATCCCGGCGTAGAGACGGGACATCGCGGCTTCCTCGGATTGCTGGACGAAGTAGTCGCGCTCGCTCGGAAAGACCTCCCCCATGACGGCGGCAGCGGCCGCCGAGATGGTGGAGTGGCCCGAGGTGTAGGTCGGGAAATTGGGGGTGGGGATGACGGTGATGAGCCCCGGAACGCGCTGGAACGGGCGCGCGATCCAGTACTTGTATTTCGTCTCCCAGCACGAGATGAACGCGTCGACCAACGCCATGTTTAGGAAGGCGTGCGCGCGAGCGGATGTGGCGAGATCCAGGCCCGATGCCTCGATGCGGTCGTTCAGAAGCTCGTTCCAGATCGTCGGCGGCGGGCGATCGGCCCATTTGTGGACGATCGCGACTTGCTCCGGCGTGCGGTTCAGGGAAACGTCGTAGACCTCCTGCGCGTCCGCAAGATCCTGGTGCGAGCCGAAGGCGTAGGGCGGATCCGGCTGGATCTCCGAGCCCGATTTGAGAATCCAGGGTTTCCACGACCCGCACATCGGGAGCACCGGATTGGTCCCTGTCCAGGTGCCATCCCCGCTGGGAACGGTGCCGTCGAACGGTAGGTCGGACCCGTCCTGCATCCCCCGCGCGACGACGATTCGGCCGACCGCACGGCCCAGAGCCCAGCCTCCGAGCGCCGCACCTCGAGGTCCGCCGGCCAGGGCGATCTGCTCCGCCGCGGCCGCGTCAATGAGCGCGCCATCGCCCGGGAAGAGGAAGGTCAGTACCCGCGATGCGACACCCGCGGCGACGGCCCGAGGTGGAAGATGGCCGCGAAGGTGATCCTCCGATACCACCAGAGCCTCGAATACGCCTACCTGTACCAGGGCGTAGTCGCGCGCCAGCATCGGCGGCGGCAGCTTGGCCGCGACGCCCAAGTCCCGCGTGAGCTGATTCCAGAACACGACGGGGTTTGAGGAAGCGTTGAGCTTGGCCTCCCCCGCAGCCGACTCCAGGCGATCGAACAGCGCCCGTTCCTCCGGCGCGGCCGATGAGGCCTCGTGACCGGGCGGGGGCAGGCGCGGATCCGACGGTCCACGAGTCAGGAGGGTCTGAGAATCGCCGGCGCCGGCCGGCTCGAATCCTAGGGGTGCGACAGGGTTCTGGCTGCAGCTGCTCGCGGCCAGCGCGAGGAGGAGCACGCCGGCGGGGATGCGTTGGATGCGCATGGTTGTCGACCTCGGTGCGGGCGCCTAGGTGAAGAACGCGTTGGGGCGGAAGTTTACCACGGGCGGCCCGTGCTTTCTATTCTCACCAAGGTCGACTTGCGTATGCCATGCGCGACCCCTAAACCGAGAGACGACGCTCACGGCCGCTGGATGACAGCGTTCGCTCCGACAGAGTCCTCACAACCTCGCCCGTAAGCGTCTCCGGGGAGGTTTGGGCAATGTCGGCAACCGATATGATCCCGCAACATTGCCCCTCTTCATCAGCGACCGGCGCGCGTCTGACCTGCTTCTCTTCGAGCACCCTGCAGCAGTCCAGAACCCGCATGTCCGGGGGGACGGTGATTGCCGGCGCCGACATGACGTCGCGCGCGGTCAAGCCCATCGGGTTTTCTCCGCGCGCCAGCGCGCGACAGATGATGTCGCGATCGGTAACGACTCCGACCGGCCGGCGCGTGCTCGGATTATCGACCACGGGGATCTGGCCGCAGTCGCACTCCACCATCATCTCAGCTACCTCTCTAAGCGGGGTGTCGGCGGTACAGCATGCCGGGTTGCTCGTCATGATCTCGCGTACTCTCATGGTCCACTCCTTTCGGACAAGACCACCCATCACCTACGGTTACGAGCACGATCCGAGCCAGCTGGGGTTCACCATCGGGCGCAAGTGCCGTGGAAACCGTAACTCCCGTTTATTGCACAAATCCGTCATGAAAAGTTGACGGGATCCTGTCGTACCGGTTAGGCCGAAGCGACCCGGAAGGGACATGAATCCCGACCGGATCGACCCGCCAGGTCCATTATTGGAGTAGTTACAACCGACCGTTTACGGGGTGGTTACGGATCCTGGATGGCCTCGAACCGTTCCCCCTGGCACGGGCCTTGAAGGTCTAGCGCGTTTGTAAGGCCGACCGGAGCGAGATGCGCGCTGGTCGGCCTTGGTCACTCTAAGGAGGGAAACCATGAAACGACTCACAGCAGTGGGTGCGGTGATCCTAGCGTTCGTCGCGTTCACGGTTTCGCCCACACCGGCGCATGCATACGGTCTCTCTGGGATCGGCGTTCGAGTCGGTGGGGTGGATCCTGAGGGGGCCGGCGGCTCCGTTCTGGTAGGCGGCCACCTCGAGCTCGAGGAGTCCGGGAGCAGGCTGCATCTGCAGCCCGGGGTCATGTACTGGTCCAGCGACCGGGTGAGCGACTTCAATCCGAATTTCGACGTCATGTATCACTTCGCGAGATCCTCGGAAGTGAGTCCGTACGTCGGAGCCGGGGCTGGATTGCACTTCTATTCGTACGACGTCCCGGGGCCTAACAACAACACCGACCTGGGCGCGAACCTGTTCGGCGGTGTCTTGCTGCCCTCCAGGTCGATGCAGATGTTCATCGAGGGGCGTGTCGTTGCGTCGGACCGCTCCCAAACATCGATCAACGGCGGGGTCACGCTGCCCTTCGGACGCCATTGAGGCCGTTCACGGTGAATGGGGCAGCGGCTCGCTCGTGGCTGCAAACGGGCGACCCCGATTCAATCATTCTGAAGGCGTGGGCCGGGCCCCGGGGCGGGGCCCGGCTCCATGGATCGGTATGGTGATCCTGTGGCGGGCGACAATCGCGCGGTGCGCGCGGGCCTGCTATAATCCCCGGCTCACACAACGATCGCCCCGTGGACGTGCTCCGCGGGCCTGAGACGGAGGAGGAGGAGGTCAGACCATGCCAAGGTACGTCATCGAGCGCGACATCCCCGGAGCTGGAAAACTCTCACCCCAGGATCTCCAGGCCGTATCGCAGAAGTCATGCGGCGTGCTCGGAAAGATGGGGCCGCAGATCCAGTGGGTTCATAGCTACGTCACGAACGACAAGATCTACTGCGTTTACCTCGCGCCGAACGAGGAGATGGTTCGGGAGCATGCCCGCCAGGGCGGATTCCCCGCGAATCGCGTCTCCGCGGTGAAGGCGGTCATCGACCCAACGACCGCGGAAGTCTGACGCGACGTTGAAGCTCCTCGTCTTCGGAGGCACCCAGTTCGTCGGCCGGCACATCGTCGATACGGCGCTTTCGCGCGGCCACCAGACCACAATCTTTCACCGCGGGAAGACGAATCCCGGTCTTTTCCCGACCGCCGTGGAGATTCTCGGCGACCGGGACGGCGGCCTGGACTCTCTGAGCGGTGGAAGCTGGGACGCTGTCATCGACGTGAACGGCTACGTGCCGCGGATCGTGAGGGACTCGGCAAGGCTCCTGTCGGGAAAGGTCGAGCGGTACCTTTTCATCTCCACGCTCTCGGTACTGGCCGACCCGAGCGTTCCCGGCCAGGATGAGAGGGCTCCGCGCGCCGCGTTCGACCGAGTCTCGACCGAGGAGATCACCAAGGACACGTACGGGCCGCTCAAGGCTGCGTGCGAGGCGGTCGTCGAGGCTGAGGCGGGGGAGCGGGCGGTGATTCTCCGCCCTGGCTTCATCGTCGGGCCCTGGGATCACACGGGGCGCTTCAACTACTGGTTGCGCCGCGCGAGCAAAGGGGGGGACGTGCTCGCGCCGTGTGGGCCCGAGACCCCGATGCAGTTCATCGACGCACGCGATCTGGCCGCCTTCGTGCTGAGGGCGTTGGAGACGAAGATGGCCGGCACCTATCACACCGTCGGCCCCGCCGAGCGGTGGACCTGGGGCCGTTTGTTCGAGGAATGCAAGAAGGTCACCGGCGGCGACGCGCGTATCGTTTGGCTCGCGGAGGATTTTCTCGAGGGCCGAGGCGTGGGCCCGGCCGAGCTGCCGATGTGGTTTCGCGGGGCGGACGGCCTCGCGCAGACGAACTGCATGAAAGCGGTCGCCGGGGGGCTCACGTTTCGGCCGGTCGCGGACACGATACGCGACACGCTGGCGTGGGATTCGCTCCACGGCCGGAGCGACGTTGGGCTGTCGGCTGATCGCGAGCGAGAGCTGCTGGCGGCGTGGACCGAGGCGCGGGAGACCGTCTAGCCTCGGTGGGAGGCTCGGGCTACCCCTCTGGGCGAACCCATCCCTCCTCGGGCAGGAGCGCCTTGTGTCCTGACGGGCGGATCTTGCGGTAGACCTCCGCAGGCTTGCGCTCCCGACCCTCGACGGTCAGCAGCGCGCGGAGCGGAATGCCGAACAGCCGCTCGTTTTCTTCCAGGTAGGGCCGGGCAACCTCCCAATCTTCAGGCTTGAGCTCCGCGAACTCCCCGCCGTTCAGCTGGTCCTCCGTGAGCTTCCGCTCCGGGTCCCGGGCGTAGATCGCGCCCCCCGAGGCAAGGGAGAACAGGTTGCCTCCGGGGTAGGGGGAGTCGAGATCCCGGAGCGCGCCATCCTCGTCGAAGGCCATCCCGTTCAGGATCACGAAGCCGCCCCCGCTCAAGGGATCGCCCGCCATGAATGACTCGGCCAGGTAGTCGAGGCACGTCCCATTGATCACGACGCGTGGGCGTCCCACCGCATTGATCATGGGGCGACCGGCTGCGTTTCCCAGGATGAATGCGCCGCCGCCTTTCGCGCCGTACATGAACGTCTGGCCGATGTCGCCGTGCACGACGAGCGTCCCGTCCTTCATGATCTGCGCGAGCTGGTCCTGGGCCGAGCCGTGGACGTGGATGGAAGCGCCGTCCATCCCCGAAGCGAGGTAGTCCCCGGAGGATCCATACACGTCGATGTGAAGCCCGCGTCCCTCCGGGCCAAGGCCGCAGCCGATGAAACGCTGCCCGCGGACGCCGAAGATTAGGATTTGCCGGAAACCGCGCCCGCGGAGCCCCACGATCGCCCGGGCGAGTGAATCCGGGCCCTCAGGCGGAAACCGTCGGGCGTCGACGATCACGACCGTTCGTTCCCGATCGGGGGACGGCATCGCGGAGCCCAGCTCATGCCATGCGCTCGGGCCGTCCCGCGCCGCTCGGGCTCCTTCCAGGACGTGAACCAGCGAGCGGTCCACCATCGAGAGAACGCAGCTTCGCTTCATGGCGCCGGTGGGATAGCGGCGGTCGACCAGGAGGGTGAGCAGGGAGACGATCTTGAGCCGGTCGGCCCCCTCCTGAGCAGCCTTCTCCAGCTCCTCGAGCAAGCTCGCGACTTCGGAGTAACCCCACTCGGGAATCCGCGCGCGGACCATCTCGAACTGGCGGACCGGATCCTGAATCTGCTCGACGATGTCGGCGGGATTCGGCGTGCGCGCGCCACCCGATGGAACCGGGCCCGTGAACGGGCGCTTGGACGCGTCGGGTCCGATCCTGTTTCCGAACTTGTCTTCGCAGCGGAAGGTGCTGCTGCCCCCGCCGTTCGGGCCGACCGTGAACGTGAATGCGCCCCCGTCGGTGTGGCTCCCGCCTCGCGCGTTCCAGAAGAGGTCGGCCCGCGACCAGTAGCGGGCATCGTCGCTCGCGAGGCTCTCGAGCGCCGCGTCGATCGCCTGCTTCTCGGAGGCGGCGAACCCGATGGATGTGGAGCCGCATTGAATCGCGAACACTTGCGGTCGGAGCATGGAGGTGTCCGTGATCCCGATGAGGCGCTTCGCGCCGCTTTGGGGGTCGGACTGCGCGATCAGAAAGAACCAGGGACCGTCGGGTGAGCCGTGGATGTGCACCGACTGCAGCTGGCGATAGAGACTCCGGCGGTCCTCAGGCAGGAGCGCGAAATCGCGCTCCGTCGTGGGCGCCATCGCTTCGATCACGTACTCGAGAGGATAACCGTACACGCGGCTCAGGAGATCGAAGGCCAGGACCGCGACCTCGGTATCGGTGAGGTAAAGCGGGTAGATCTTCCTCTGTGCGAGATAGCTCGAGATCGAGGCGTAGTTCGCAAAATCGCCGTTATGGACGAGAGCTTCGTGCATGCCGATGAAGGGATGGGCGCCCCCGGGGTGCCACACCCGCCCCTTCGTCGGATAGCGGTGGTGGCCGATCCAAATGTTCGCGCGAAAGTCCTCGAGGCCGTAGGCTCGGATGACGTCCTCTCCGTAGCCGACCATCTTCAAGACGAGCATGTCCTTTCCGTGGGAGAGGACGAACGCGCGCTTCTCCCCAGTCGACGCGTAGAGCTCCCGGTTCAGACGGTAGGTATTCTGGTAGACGACCTCGTCTTCCGCGGCCCTCGGATCGGAGGCGCCGTGGGAGCGCATGAATTCGGCACGCACCTCATCGCGCACCCGAACGAAGTAGCACGCTACCTGCGGCGGCGGCACATCCAGCCGAAGCGCCCGTTGGGCGTCGGCGAGAAGAGGGATCTCAACGACGTGATCCACCACGAAGGTCGGCTCGACGTAGGTGCGCTCCACGTGGGCGCGCACGGAGCCGTCGAGGAACGCCACGGCGAGCAGGTAGTCCTCGGCAAGGACCCGGGGGAGCACGCCAAAGAACGCGGGGTCCAAGCCGACGGCGGCGATGCCCCCTCCCTTGCCGTTTCCGCGATTCCGCATTTGCAGGAGAGACTGTAGGAGATGGCGCCCGGCAACGGCCTCGCTCGAGGCGATCCCGATGACGCCGCAGCCTCCTTCGGCTTCGACGGCGCGGACCGCGGGGGCGGGCGGCCGCTCGAGGGAGCCGCGGGAGGAGAGGATCGCTTCAGTGATGCGGGGCACGTTCCGGCTCCCGAGCGCCATGTGCGCTCCGTGGTGCGGCGTAGGTCAGGACGTCGGTGCGACCCCGGAGCTCGCGGATGCTCCGCATGCCGAGACGGCGAAGGAGCTCGGTAATCTGCCACTGGAAGGATTCGTAAAGACGGCTGATGCGCTCGCGGCCCCACTCGGGCTCGACGAGCCTGGAGAGCTCCGGGTCGGTGGTGGTCAGCCCGAAGGGGCATCCGCGTCCCCGCTCGCAATTGCTGCAGCGCGTGCACCCGAGCGCGACCAGCTCGGTTGTCCCCAGGACGCAGCCGTCCGCGCCCAAGGCAATCGCTTTCGCGATGTCGTCCGCGGTCCGGATTCCTCCGCTCGCCATGAGCACGATCTCGTCACGGATTCCCTCGCTCGAAAGGAAGCGGTGGACACGCGGGATGGCGAGCTCGATCGGCATCGCAATGTTCTTCTTCGCGATCTCGGGCGCCGCGCCCGTTCCACCGTAGCTCCCGTCGACGTGCAGGATATGGGCGCCGGTGTAGTAGCTGCCCACGGCCACCATGTCGACATCGGTGGGGGTCGACACCTTTACCGAAACCAGCGCCTCCGGGTGCATCGCCTTGATCCAGTCGACGTGTTTCTTGTGGTCTTCGACCGAATAGACGCTGTGAAACGGGAAGGGCGAGAAGAGGCTCACCCAGGGGACGCTCTCCCGCATCTTCGCCACCGCCATCGTGGCCTTGTCTCCCAGGAGGTGCCCGCCGAGGCCCGGCTTGGCGCCCTGGGCGTACTTGAACTCGACGATCGGCGCGCGAAGGATCGTCTCCTCGCGCACGCCGAACATCCCCGTCGCGATCTGGGTGATGACGTGGTCTTTGTATTTCGCCACCGAGTCGGGATAGCCTCCTTCGCCGGTGCACGTGAAGGTGCGCCACTCCTTCGCGGCCATGGCGCGCGAGAGCATGATCTGCTCGCTGATCGAGCCGTAGGACATGCCCGCGCCGTACCAGGGGACCGGGATCTCGATCTTGCGGTCGTACGGTCGCCGGTTCAACGCGATCGATGTGTCGATCGATTCGGTTTCCGGAAGCCGGCTCGCGGGATCCGCGAAACGGAAGCCGAGGAGATCGAAACCGCCGCCGGACTTCCCGACCCGGTACTCGGTGCCGTTCACCGGTGGGCGGCCCGTCTCCGCCTGGATCCAGGTGGCGAGAATGAGATCGGCGGACCATCGCGCATCACCGAGCGCCGGGGGCATGAAGCCCAACCTCGGCCACGCGTGAAACCCGTGGTGCAGCGCGTGCCGGTGCTTCGCCGCGATGAGCTCGATCGCGCTCACATCACCCCTCGTATCCCTCGATTCCGGCAAACGCTTCGCGCTCCAGATCTGCTTGAAACATGCAGCGGCCCACCTCGCCGCGGAGCCTCCGGACCTCCCGCAGGCCCATGGCGCCCAAGATCTCGAGGAGCTTATCCCGCCATGAGGCGGAGAGGTTCACGAGCCGCTGAACCGCCCAGTCATGATCCCCGTCGGCGCGCCCCTGGAGGGCGATCACGGTCGCGGAGTCGAGCGCCACCGCGTCCAGCCCGCATATGATCGCTTTGGGCACGTGTTCGGCGAGCACAATCCCGCCGCTTCCGATCAGCGTCACCTCTTCGCGGACACCGTCCTCAACGAGCCTTTTCTGGATCTCGAGGATCACGTCCCCGATAAAGCGGCCGCCGGCGCGCCCGGCCTCATCCGCAGTGAGGTGAAGCACCCGGGCGCCCGCTCGGACGAGCTCCGGCACGTCGGTCTCCGCCGGGACGCGGACCGCGATGACGCTTTCGGGAAAACGGCCGCGGAATCGCTCGTAACGCTCCCGGTCCCACCCCTCGAGGAGAAGCATCCGCGGGATCCAACGCATCCGATCCAGATCGGAATCCTCCGCCGGACGGACGAGGGGAACGACGTGCGGGCTGTCAGGAAGAGCGGCCGCTTGGGGAAACGGGACCACGGCGAGGGAGTCGATCCTTTGCGCCACCTCCGCCATCACAGGGTACAACGCATTCGATCCTCCGACGCGCGACGGCACGTCGAACAAGAAGGGCACCTGGATCTCGAAGACTCGAGGCCCCGGACCGGTGACCCGGCCCCTCTCGTCGAGCACGAGGTACCGCGGCTTCTCGCCGATCTCGGTCACGGTCGAGATGAATTCGCGACCGTGGATCCCGTCCCGGGTCGGCCGCACGATCTCCGACATGTCCGTCCACATTCCGTCCCAGCCCTGGCCGCCGAACGTGCCGCGGTACCCCGCACCTCGCACGGGCACACGCCCGGTCCGGGCCTCGTAGAGGATCGTGTCCACCTGGTCGGCGCTCAAGGAGAGGCCCGGCACCCCGGCGCGGTCGGGGTTCGGAAGGATCTGCACGATATCCGGATACTGGGTGGTGCAGCGCAGGCATCCCACGCACAGATCCTCGCGTGGAGCGAGGCCGCCGAGCGGCCCCGAAAAGACGCCGTACACGCACGGGCGACTCAGCACGACCGGCATGTTTCCGCGGTACTGGACCAGCTCCTTGAGCAGAAGACCGATCAGGCGGTGCTTCTGGACACGCACCCGAAAGCGCGAAGGGTGCGAGTAGATGTCGGGCGCCGGCTTCGTCTCGATGTGATAGCGCTTGTAGCTCAAGGGCCCCATATTACCCGCGCCCGGTCAGGGCGCAAGTACGGGAATCGCGCGGGTCATTCGTCGAACAGCACGGTGCTTTCTTCGTAAAAGCGCACCTGCTTTTGCGCAATCCGCTCCGCGATCCAAGCTTCGAGCCAACGGCTCTTCTCCGCGAGCGGACGAACGGGATCGGCCAGAATCTCGAGCGGGATGTTCACTCGGAGCGCCCTCCAGGGGATCAGGTGGCGGGTGATGCCGGCGGGGAGCCGGGCCCCGCTCGCGGCAATCTCGAGAATCTCGTCGGGATGGAATCGTGGGAACACGATGAGCGCGGTGACGTCCGGGAACCGCGCGCGCGCCTCCGCCAGCGAATCGCGCATGACCCGATGGAACGGCGCCCGATCCCGGTAGATGTCGACGACCCCGTTGAGAAGAGCGTTTCGCTCGTAGAGTCCGCGATCGCCATGCAGGGTGAGGGTGCGATTCTCGTCGGGCACGACGTACGCAATCGCCTCACGCCGGGCGAGCAGCGCGCGCGCGTGGCTCAGGCTCTCGGGACGCCGCTCCAGGCCGGGGAGCGCCCCAAGCTCGCGCTCCAGGGTCTCGAACGAGAACCCAGAGAGCGCGTGGTGCCATGTGGACAGCTGAATCCCGGGGTCGTCATAGGGCACCGCCTGGATGAGCATGTGCGGCAGGCCCACGGCGGCTGCGGCGGCCACACGATTGGCTCCGTCCAGAACCACGAAGCGTTCCTGCCGATCGGTCGTAACGACCGGGGTCGCGATGGGGGGATTCTTGAGGCAGCCGGACCGGCGAAGCCGCTCGCCCAGTCGCTCGGTGCGGCTCTCATCCTCCTGCTCGTGCGGCACGAGGGAAGACACCGGGACGATCCGCAGATCGGGGAGCTTGAAATCGGAGTGACCGGTCTGGGACATGAGCCCTCCAGTGTATCATCCCGCGCGGTCTCCCCGCCGCGGGGGCCCACCGCTCGATCCCGGGCTCTAGCCTCTCGCCCCGGGCGTGAGCCGGCGGGCCAGCTCCTGGAGGTCGCGGACGTAGAGATCGGCCGGGCCGACGCGCGCGTGCGGGCGGGAGACGAAGACGCTGGTGAGCCCGAGCCTGCGGGCGGTTTCCAAGTCGTAGTCCGCATACGCCGAGACGTGATACCAATGCCGGCCGAATCTCGCGCCGCGCCGGGACGCCACGTGCGCCCAGACCGCCGGGTCGGGTTTGTAGCTTCGTGTCTCCTCGGCGCAGATCCAGTCGGTCAGATCGAACCCAAGCTGCTGCTGCGTCTGCCTCCCGTGCGCCTGGTCGCTGTTGGTGCTCGCGACGCAGGGAGCGATCCTCATGAGGCGAGCGAGCGCGGTCCTGGCGTCCGGGTAGAGCGGCCAGGTTCCGGCCTCGGCGCCGATCGAGCGCGCCGCCGCCGGTGGAATCCCGAGGACGTGGACGAGGCTCGACGCGACGATCGATGTGTAGGAGCGGTAGCGGCCGGTTTCGATCTCCGCCTGGCAGTCGATCACGCGGTCGAACTCGGAATCGTCGAGCGCGGCCCCGTGCCGGCGCAGCGATTCCCGGAGCCCGCGCCGCCAATCGATCACCGTTCCGAAGATGTCGAAGGTCAGGAGCTTGGGCCGCATTCTCGAAGCTCCAGCACCGCCTGGTGCAGATCCGCGGCGACCGCGATGGCTCCCTCGCGGGTGGGGGGCGTGCCGTCATAACGCCGCGGTTCGCCGATCCGGACCGTGACGCGACGCGGCATCGGGACGACGCTTCCACGGGGCCAGGCTCGGAAGGCTCCGTCGATGTAGGCGGGAACCACCGGCGTCGAGGTCCCCGCCACGAGCCGTCCGATGCCATTGCGGAAGTTTTGTAAAGAGCCGTCCGAGGAGCGGGTGCCCTCCGGAAACATGATCAGCGCCTCGCGCGAGACGTGGAGCAGATCCGCGCAGAGCTCCAGACTGTGCTTCGGGTCATCGCGCCGGTCGAACGGCAACGCGTTCGTAAAGACCACGGCGACCAGCGCGCGAAACACACCGTGGAAGAAGTAATCCTGGGCCGCGGCGGCGTAGGCGTGGTGCCACTGCTTCACCGGGAGGGCGCACGCGAGGGCCACCGCGTCCAGATGGCTCGTATGGTTCGCGACGAGGAGAAAGGGGCCCGCCTTCGGGATCCGCTCACGCCCTGGGACCCGCAGCCGAAAATAGGTCGCGAAAAAGGCACGGAGAAAGATCATCCCGAAGAGGCGGAGACCATAGACCGTGAGCGTCGGGTCGCGAGGAAAGGTGGTGAGGCTCTCCGCGAGGGTCTTGTCGAGGAGCGGGGAGGGCGTGTAGATCCAGCGCTTCATCCACCCGGGCTCAGGCTGATCCCGCGCTCGTAATAGAACGCGATCATGTGGAAGAAGAGCGGTGAGACGAAGATCAAGCTGTCGTAACGGTCGAGCCATCCGCCGTGGCCCGGGAAGACCGCCCCCAGATCCTTCACTCCCAGATCGCGCTTCACGACGCTGATGACCAAATCTCCAAGCTGGCCGCCAATACCCACGATGAGCGCGGAGAGCATGAGCTGCATGGGGCCGAATCGGGGCAGCATCGAGCGAAGCGCCCAGACCATGACCGTGGTGACAAGCACGCATCCGACCGCGCCCCCCCAGGTCTTTCGCGGGCTGACGTTGCTCGCGAGGGCGCGCCGCCCGAAGAGCTTTCCCGTGGCGAACGCGGCGACGTCGTTCAAGGCGACCGCAAGCGTCAGAAAGAGCAGGTACGAGAGGCCGTATTTCAAATTCGCGAGGTAGCTCAGGTGTCCGAGGAACCATCCGAAATAGAGGAAGCCCATGATGCTGAGCCCGGCGTGCTGGATCATTCCCTCGGTGCGGTTGCGCAGGACAGGAATGATCAATAGGAGCGCGACCGCGTACATCGGCAACACCAGGAACATGCCGTACCAGCGGATCCACGCCACGTAGCTCAGGCAGAGGATCGCGAAGAATACGGCGCCGGTGAAATACCAATCGCGGTAGAGGCCGGTGGCTCGAGCGAACTCGTGGAAGCAGGCCAGGGACAACAGCGTCACCGCTCCGATGGTGGCTGGACGGCCGAGCCCCAGGGGGAGCGCCATGAGGGGCAGGATCACCCACCAGCTCCGGTAGGTAACCAGCGCCGAGCGCACCGTGGGATGCCCTCGCCGGGCGAGCACCAGCACGCCTAGGATCGCGCCACTCGTCAGGAGGATGCCGAGCCAGATACGCACATAGACCAGATAGGTCGGATCCTGAAACGCGAACCCGTTCGTCACGCGCGTCTATCTCCCAGGATTTGATGGATCGCCCGCACGCGCTGGATCGAGGTGAGCAGCGCGAGCGCGGTGAAGGCACCGAGGAGCGCGTCGAAGAGACGCACCGGACCGCCGCCCACACGAGCGACGACGGGATTCCCGACGAAAAAGGCCGCGACGCATGCCAGGCCGAGATAAAGCATCCGGTCCGCCTTTCCCAGCATCCCTCCGTACTGACGTCCCGCTCCAACCGCCTTGCCCAGGATACCCACGTAGCTCGACAGGAGCACGGCCACGGTGGCCGGCGCTCCCCAGCCGAGAGAGGAGAGCGGAGAGAGCGCGATTCCGAAGAGGATCGCCACGTCGCTCAAGCGATCCGTCCCCTCGTTCAAGACCTCGCCGAACGCGCGCGCCTTTCCCGTTGCCTGGGCCACCAGCCCGTCGAGGGCGTTCAGCGTGATGCGCAGGAGGAGAAGCGCCGGGATTACCAGAAAGGGCCAGCGCGATGCCTCCGCCGTTTGAAACAGGATCGCCGCCAGGAAGGAGCAGGCGAGCGCCGCGAGCGTGATCCAGTCCGGATGAATCGGCTCGAGCGCGGGGACGATTCCCTGGAGGAATGCGCGAAAGCGCGGCTTTACATCGTAGAGGGCCACGTCGATTCCCGGCTACCCAAGCCCCGTGCATCGCTCCGGAAACTCATCGCACGCCGCGGACCTGCCGCACGAATACAGTTCCCAGCACAAACCAAACAGCCGTCAGCGAGAAGACGACCGTATACCCGAGAAGGAGTGAGTGTTGCTTGAAGGCCGAAAGGATGATCCCCGTGAGCGCGGGCGCGATCATCTGAGGCAGCACCAGAGATACGTGCCAGATTCCCATGTCCTTGGCCGCGGCTTCTCCCTTGGGGAGCACGTCGATCGCGAGAGCCCAATCCACCGCCTGGTAAGCGCCGTAGCCGATACCGAAGATGGCGCCGATCCAGAACATGGCGGCGAGCGACGGGTGAAGGCCGACCCCGATGAATAGGAGCGAGGCGAGCGCCATGAGGCCCCCGCTCGCGTAGATCATAGGCTTTCGGCCGTGACGATCCGACAGCGCGCCCGCGGCGAGGCTCGTGGGTATCCCGGTCGCGATGATCGTCGCGATCAGGTAGGAGGTCCCGAGCGCCGGATTCACGGCACGCACGACGTCTTTCAGGAAAAACTGAAAGAACGTGAACACGGAATAGATCCCCATCATGACGAGCGCACGGGTGAGGAGGACGAAAAAGAAGTTCCGGTACTGGGGGCCGCGCAGCAGGAAGGAGGCGGCGAAGGGGCCGACGCGAAACGGCTCTGGGCGCATCCCAAGGGGGCGTTCCCTCACCCCCACCAGCGTGACCGCGAGAAAAAGGACGAGCACGGCCGCCACGGTCCCGTACATCGGCAGGTAGCTCTCACCCCGGATAAGACGTCCGGCCGCGATCACGCCGAGCAACGTCCCTCCCGCCGTCATGAGGGCGAGCCATCCGCTCGCGGCCCCGCGCTCCGCCTGAGGCACCACGTCGGGAATAAGCCCCGCGTACGGCCCGCCGGCCCAATTGCTGCCGAGCTGGACTCCGAGGTAACACAAGAGGAAGAGCCAGACGTCCCCGCCGGCACCGAACCGGGCAAGCAGGAGCAGGAAGAGGACGTTGATCCCTGTTCCGACGGCCATGAAGGGACGTCGCCGCCCGACTCGGCTGAGCGACCGGTCGGAAAAGGCGCCCGCGATCGGGGTCGCGACCAACGAGAGCGCGGCACCGATCGAGGGAACGAGACCATTGTAGAGTTCCTTTCGGGCATCCCCCACGATCGCCGCGATCTGGCTCGGCAGCACGATCGCGAGGAGCGCGCCCCATTGGAAGTTGTACGCGAGCCAGAAGCTGGAGACGGCCAAATGATCGCGCAGGCGCAGGCGCTGAGCGCGGTCGGGGGACACCTAGGCCTCCGCCGCTCCTTCGCGCGCCGGCGGTCCCGCGGCGGGTCGCCGGATCTCGTGCAGAGGATTCCCACCCCAGACGGTTCCGGCGGGAAGCGTTTTTCCTTTCGGCAAGAGCGAGAGCGCGCCGAGAACGGAGCCGTCCTCCATCGTGGCCCCCGGGAACACCACGGAGGATTGTCCCACGGTGCATCGCGCCCCGATCCGGACGGGGCGGATCCGCAAGAGGCCGCCCTCGCCGACGTGGCCGATGATGACCGCGTCGCCGCCGATGAACGCATTGTCGCCGATCTCGATCAGGTCGAAATCGAAGAGATTGCAGCTGTTGATCAGAACGTTCCTGCCGATCCGCGCGCCCATGACCCGGTAGAACGTGTTCAGAATCGGCATCCCTTTGATGTGGTTCAGAATCAGGATCTTCGCCAGGCCCGTAAGCGAGCCGAGGAATGCCCAGCGAATGGCGTAGGCCGAGACGAAGGGATAGTCCCCCTCGCGGCTTCGGAACAAGAGGAGCTGCCGGATCAAGACGACGAGGACGAGATAGGAGAGCCCGAACACGAGGTATCCGATGCCGAACGCGAACGCCAGGAGGAACGGGGATCCGGAACTCCAGAACAATTTCACGAAAAGGACCGCCGGGAGAAGGGCGGCGCCGACGACCAGGAACTGGAACACGAGGTAGAGAAAGGAAGCGAAACGAAGGCCCAAATCGAGCAGATGCTTCATCGGCCCTCCTGAACGGGACGGCGCATCCTAGCACAGGAAGGGCGGATTCGTCCGAGCGGCCCGGCGGCGCAAGCCCCGTCGCGGAGGGCGCCGGCGGGTGTACAATCGGTGGGACCCGTTCCGACGAGGCGCGATCCATGCCAGCGAACCTGACCCCGCAATACAAAGAGGCGGAACAGCGATTCCGCCGTGCGACCTCACACGACGAGAAGCTGGAAACCCTCCGGGAGATGTTGGCCCTCCTTCCGAAGCACAAGGGGACCGAGAAGATCCAGGCGGACCTGAGACACCGCGTCGCGAAGCTCGAAGAGGAAGGGGAGCAAGCGAGGCGGGCTGGACCCCAGAGGTTCGACCCAGGGCACGTGCGGCGCGAGGGGGCCGGGCAGTGGGTCCTGATCGGACCCCCGAACTCCGGGAAGTCGGCCCTCGTGCGGGCGCTGACCCATGCCCATCCGGAGGTGGCGGCGTATCCCTTCACCACGCGGGTGCCGCTGCCCGGGATGATGCCGTTCGAGGACGTGCAGGTTCAGCTCGTGGATACGCCCGCGGTGGCGCCGCACCACACGGAGCCTTATCTCGCGAATCTGGTCCATTCCGCCGACGGGATTCTCCTCGTGCTGGATGTCACATCGGACGACGTGGAAGAGAGCCTCCACGAGCTCCTGTCGGTCATGGAGCGGGCGCGGGTATGGCCGGAAGGCCGGCCCCTGCCTCCCGACGCGCCGCCGTTTCTCCTGGTGAAGCCGGCGATCGCCATCGGGAACAAACGCGACCTCGATCCGGATGAGACGTTCGCGGCCCTCGCGCGGGGCTCAATCCCACCCGGGATCACGTTTCACTCCGTCTCCGCCGAGCACGGCGCCGGCCTCGAGGATCTTCGGCCCACGCTTTTCGAGCGCTTGGCGTGTATCCGGATCTACGCCAAGGAGCCGGGGAAGAAGCCCGACCTCGAGAAACCCTTCGTCCTGAAACGCGGCGCCACGGTTCGGGCGCTGGCGCTCGCCGTCCACAAGGAGCTCGGGGAGCGGGTCAAGTACGCGCGGATATGGGGGACCGCCCGCTTCGACGGCCAGCAGGTCGACCGGGACCACGCGCTTTCCGATCGCGACGTGGCCGAGCTGCATTCATGAGAGGACCGGGCTCCCCAGTCCAAGGCGTTCCAGAGCCGAAACGGCGATGCCCCAGGACCTGAGGCAAGGTTTCCTCCGCTCGGTCAACCCGGCGACCGGCGAAACCATGGAGCAATATGAAGAGACCGACCCGCGCGAGGTCGATGCCGCGCTGACCCGCGCCGATCGTGCCTTCGCCTCCTGGCGCCATCACGGATTCCCAGAGCGGGCGGTCCCGATGCGCCTGGCCGGTTCCATCCTGATCGAGCGGAAGGAACGCTATGCCGGGCTCATGGCCCGTGAGATGGGCAAGCCGCTCGCGCAGGGCCGAAGCGAGATCGAGAAATGCGCCTCGGCGTGCGAGTACTTCGCCGCGAACGCCGAGCGATTTCTCGCGGCGGAGCATGTCTCGACGGAGGCCAAGGAGAGTTTCGTCACCTTTCCTCCGCTCGGCGTCGTGCTCGCCGTGATGCCGTGGAATTTTCCCTTCTGGCAGGTGTTCCGCTTCGCCGCCCCGACGCTGATGGCTGGAAATGCCGCCGTGCTCAAGCACGCCTCCAACGTCTCCGGATGCGCGCTGGCGATCGGCGAGGTTTTCCGGGAGGCGGGGTTTCCGCACGGGCTCTTCGAGGTGCTCCTCATTCGATCGGAAGAGGTGGCCCGCGTGATCCAATCCCCGGAGATCGTCGCGGTCACGTTGACGGGAAGCGCCGCCGCGGGGCGTGAGGTGGCGGGCACGGCGGGACGGGTGCTCAAGAAGACGGTGCTCGAGCTGGGTGGAAGCGATCCCTACGTGATCTTCGCCGACGCCGACCTCGCCGAAGCGGCCGAGATCTGCGTGAGGTCACGCCTGATGAACAGCGGCCAGAGCTGCATCGCGGCGAAACGCTTCATCGTCCCCAGCGAGATCCACGATCGATTCGTGAGGCTCGTCGTGGAAAAAATGAAGGCCGTGCGCGTCGGAGACCCGTTCGATGAGCGCACGGAAGTCGGTCCGCTCGCCCGGGTGGATCTCAGGGACGAGCTTCACCGCCAGGTGGAGGCGAGCGGCCGGGCCGGGGCCCGCGTGGCTCTTGGCGGAACCGTGCCGAAGGGGCCCGGCGCCTATTACCCACCGACAGTCCTCACCGACGTCCACAAGGGGATGCCGGCCTACGCGGAAGAGCTTTTCGGTCCCGTGGCCGCGGTGATACGCGTCGGCGACGAGGAGGAGGCCCTTGAGGTCGCCAACGATTCCGTCTACGGGCTCGGCGCGGCCCTTTTCACCAGCGACATCGCTCGCGCGAAGCGCCTCGCGGCCGAGGCGATCGAAGCGGGGTCATGTTTCGTAAACACGTATGTGCGGTCCGACCCGCGTCTCCCGTTCGGCGGCATCAAGGACTCCGGGTACGGCCGCGAGCTGTCGAGCTTCGGGATCCGCGAGTTCGTGAACGTCAAGTCCGTGTTCATCGGGTGACGGGCTACAGGCGAGAGCCAGCCAGGCTCAACCCCGATCAGCGTACGATGCAGCGATCGCAGGCAATGTTTCCGGTCATGATGTAGTAGGCCGCAATATGGGCGTTCTGATCGGCGTCCTTCTCCCCCAGCTTGCTGCTCGGGGTGCACTTGATGGCGATCTGAATTCCATCCACCTGCGACGTCCGGGACACCGTGTACCCGAACCGGATGCTCGACCCGGGTTCGACCGGAGCGGGATCTTGAGGGTATGTTGGGGAGTCATAGGTAACGATCACGGAGTCGGTGATGGAGCGAAGCTTCATCGAGTTGTATCGATCGACGAACTCGTGGGCCCGGTCCCACGTCTGGAGCGACCGGTCACGCGGTACAATGAACGTGAGCGGTGTGCTCATCGCCAGGTTGAGCGCAGCCTGCTCGTCCGCCGAGAGTTGAAAGACCGCATTGGCGGCGCACGATAGCACGCAAGCAGTAAGGATCGATGCCGTGGCCGAGCGTATCAGGAGGGGTCGCATGAATAGATTCTAGCCGATCCGCTCAAGAAACCGAGCGTTATGGTCGTTGATTGTGCCGTGGGGGCTGTCGGCCGATCGGGGCATTCGCCGTACATTGGCTCGTCGATTCCCAATTTCGAGGGGACAGCTTGAACTACGATCCGGCACATCGAATGGCGCCCACCTACTCGCGTCGAACCGTGATCCTCGGACGCGGTAAGCGCGCGGCGACGGTCACCGCGTCCCTTTCGGCGGCCCTGATCGTGCTTTCGTTGGCGGTCCCTTCCGCGCGCGCGAATCCGGGGGCGGAAGGGGAACCCGCCTTCGGGATCTCCGGCTATTTCAAGTCCCCACCGCGGCTCAACGAGCCCTCGCTGCTACTCGTTCGGGTCTGGGGCGAGGACGCCTACGACCGGCCCGTGACGAGCGTGGCTCGGGTCAGCGTGCCTGAGGGAATCGAGGTTGTCTCCGGAGACACCGTGAGCGTCGACCATGTCTCGAGACGCTCGAGGAGGCACGCGGGACGGGTGCTCCAGATCATGATCCGTCCGGTGACCCCCGGAACCTACGTGATACGCGGCTCGCTGGAAATCGACGCAGGGGCCGAACGGGGAGTGGATGAGACCGACTTCCTCCTGCCGATCGACGTAAGACCGGACACGGTGATCTATGCCCGCGCCCCGCGCGCGACCCGCTTCGAGAACGTGCGCGGGGGACAGCGGTATCGCTACGGCGGCCGCTATCTCGTTCCCATCGACAGCACCGAAGCGCTCCTGGAGGACGAGATCACGGAGAAGCCCAAGCCCTTGACCCAGGAAGCCGCGGTCTGCCCCGGTTGTGCCGTCCCGCTCCCGACGGTCGTGCCGTTCGTCGCCATGGTTGGAAGCGACGGCCGGTTGCGTGAGTCGCGTTTCCTCGACATGGAGGAGCAGGGAACGATCGCCTCCGACGTGGTCGCCGCCGCGAGCGGGGCTCTCGCGCGGTGGGCGTTCGAGCCGGCGCGAGCGGGCGGGCGCGCGGTGGCCGATTACGTCGTGGTTCGGGTCCCGGTGCGGGGCAGAGAGCCCTGACAGCGGTTTGACGGCGGGAGGGGCTCCGGAGGCGCGATCGCCGTTCCTAGCGGGGGATCTCCCCCTCGAGGATTCTCGCGAGCTTCTGCAGATCGATATTCCCGCCCGAAACGACGCAGACGATCTTTGTACCTTCCGCCTCGCCCCGGAGCGCGGCCGCGACGGATGCCGCGCCGGCGCCTTCCGCGATCACGTGGTTGCGTTCCGCGAGAATCCGGATCGCTGCCGCGATTTCCTCGAGCGTCACCACGATCGAGCCTTCAGCAAGCCCCCGAACCATGGGCCACATCTCGGGGAGGACGCTTCGCCCGCCAATCCCATCGACGAAGCTCGGGTGATGCTCGATCGCCTGGGGTGAGCCAGCCGCGAGCGAAGCCGCGAGAGGCGCCGCGGTTTCCACTTCGCACGCGTAGACGCGGACGGACGGCCTCTTCGCGAGCACCGCGGTGGCGACGCCCGAGAGCAGCCCCCCTCCGCCGTAGGGAACCAGGATCGAGCTCACGCCCGGAAGATCCTCGACGATCTCCAACCCGACGGTCCCGTTTCCCGCAATGACGGCCGGATCGGCGACCGGATGGACGAAGATCCCCTTCATGCCCGGATAGCGATGCTCCTCGATGACCCGCCACCAGGTCTCGAACGGAACCTTCACGACGGAAGCGCCGAGGCGCTCGATCGCTTCGAGCTTGGTCTGGGGCGCGCGGTCGGGGACGATCGCGGTGCATGGAATCCCCATGGCACGCGCGCTCCACGCGACGCCCTGCGCCATGTTGCCGGCGCTCGCGGTATAGACGCCGTCTTGAAGGGTCGCCGGGTCCGCGAGCCGCATCGCGTTCGCGGCGCCGCGGATCTTGAAGGACCCGATGGGTTGGAGATTCTCCAGCTTGAGGTAGACCTCGGCGGGCGCTTCGGGAAAGTTCAGGGGAACAAGCGGAGTGCGGACCACCGACCCGGCGATTCGCTCCCGGGCGGCGAGGATCTCCTCGGGTCGAGGTGGATCAACGGCCCGCATCGCGCCGCCCCCCGAAGTCGATCGCGATCCCCGCTCCGCTCTCCAGAGCCTTTTGATAGACGTGGTGCGCCGCGGCAAGGTCCTCCACCGCCAGCCCGAGCGACTTGAAGAGGGTGATCTCATCCTCCGAGCGCCGGCCGGGGATGCGCCCGAGGAGGACGTCCCCGACCTCGCCGACGATGTGATCCTCCCCGATCGCTCCCTCGGCACGAGGGATCAGGAAATCGCCGGCTTCGTGGAGCGCGGATTCGAGCCGATCCACGTACAGCCTCGCGCGCATGACGGCGGCCGTGTCCAGCTCGCGCCCGGCCGCGAACGAGGAGCCGACCGCGTTGATGTGGGCTCCGGGAGAGATCCACTCTCCGCGAAGGACCGGCTCGCGCGACGCGGTCGTGGTGCAGATCAAGTCCGCGCGCTCGACCGCGGCGCGTGCGTCGGCGATCGACTCGACGGGCACGCGGTGGCGGGCCGACTCCCGCTTGGCGAAGGCCCGCGCGTGCGCCGGGTCGCGGCTCCATACCCGAACTCTCGTGATGGGGCGCGCGGCGCGCATGGCCTCGAGGTGCGACCCCGCCTGCACCCCCGATCCCAGGATGGCGAGGTCGCCCGCGCCTTCGCGCGCCAGCGCCCGGGTGGCGGCGGCGCTCACGGCGGCGGTGCGGATCTCGGTGATGGAGGAGGCATCGATGACCGCGAGGAGGGAGCCGTGCTCGATCTCGAATAGGAGCACCACCCCCTGGTGCGAGTCGTACGGCGTCCCGTGGTTTCCCGGCATGACCGAAACCGCCTTGAGCCCCATGGCGCGCGGCGCCCCGAGATAGGCCGGCATGACCCCGAGGAGCCCCGACCGGTCGGGGAGCCAGACCGCGGTGCGGAGGGGGAGGACCGCGTCCCCCCGGCTGAGCGTCCGGAGGGTCTCCGCCATGAGATCGACGCACGCCGCCATCGGAAGGAGCCTCGATACGTCCCCTTGCGCGATCAGGAGGGTGTTCATCCCCCGGATCCCTGGAGCGCCGTGCACGCGCGGGCCAAATCCACGTTGCCTCCCGAAACCACCGCGACGGTGAGAGCGCCCTCGGGAAGCCGCACGCGGCGCGAGAGGAGCGCCGCGGATGCGGCGGCCCCCGATCCTTCCACGTAGAGCTTGGCGCGCGTGATCAGGAGCGCCATCGCGGCGACGATCTCCGCTTCCGAGACGGTCACGATCTCGTCCACGAATCGGCGAGCCACCTCCAGCGCAATCGCGCCCACGAAAGGAGGCGTCATCCCGTCCGCGAGCGTGTTCGCGGGGCGCGTGACGGTCACCGGCTTCCCGGCGTCGAGCGCCGGTTTGAGCCCCGGCCCGGCCTCGAGCTCCACCGCGATGACGCGAATCTTCGGATTCAGCGCCTTCACCGCGCACGCGACGCCGCCGAGGAGACCTCCCCCTCCCACCGGCACGATCACCGCCTGGGCCTCGGGCAGCTGGTCCAGGATCTCGAGGCCCACCGTTCCGGCTCCGGCGAGCACGGCGGGATCGTCGAAGGGATGGATGAACGTGGCGCCGCGGGCTTCCCGCTCCTCGTGAAGCTTATCGAAGAGGGTCGCCCGGTCGGGGTGAAGGATCACCTCGGCGCCGTAGCCCTTCACCGCGTCGAGCTTGGACCGCGGCGCGTCGGCCGGCATCACGACCGCGCAAGGCGCTTCGACCTGGCGCGCGGCCCACGCGACCGCTTGCGCGTGGTTGCCCGCCGAGACGGTGATGAGACCCTTGGCCCGCTCCGCGGGCGAGAGGCTCAGTATCTTGTTCAGCGCGCCACGCGGCTTGAACGACCCGGTCTTCTGGAGGTTTTCGCACTTGAGATAGAGCCGCACTTGGGCGCGGTCCCCGAGCGCCGAAGCGGAGAGAAGCGGCGTGTGATGGACGCGGCCTCGGATCCGCTCCGCCGCACTTCGGATGTCCGAGATCTCGATCACAGAGGGACCTGTTCGCGCGGGGGATGGCCTGATTCCGGGAAACCGGAAGCGTAGCACAAGACCCTTGAGGAATCGCGACCGCGAGCGCATCGTATTCCGATGCGCGTGCTCCGTCCGACGATCCTGGGAGATCCGACCATGCGACGCCCCTCATGGTTCTTGGCGGCCGCTCTCTTCCTCGCCCTCGCCGGCGGGGGAAAGCCAGCCCTCGCCGCCGACCCAATCACGCTGTTCGCGGATTTGACCGAAGCACCGCGCAGGATCATTCACGCGCGTCTCCGGATTCCGGTATCGCCCGGCCCCGTCACCCTCTTCTATCCCAAATGGATCCCCGGCGAGCACGGTCCGACCGGGCCGATCGCGAACCTCGCCGGGCCGCTCACGATTACCTCCAACGGGAAGACCGTGCCCTGGCGGCGCGACGATGTGGAAATGTACGCGATCCATGTCTCGGTGCCGGGCGGTGCCAAGAGCCTGGAACTGTCGCTCGACTTTCTCCTTTCAGGCGAGGAGGAGGGATTCACATTCGGTGCCTCTTCCACCCCGAACCTGGCCGTCCTGAATTGGAACCAGGTGCTCCTCTACCCGACCGGCGTCCCGCTGGAGCGGCTGATCTATTCGGCGAGCCTGCGTCTTCCCGCCGGATGGAAGTACGGCACCGCGCTTCCGGTCGCGCGGGAGTCGGGCGGGATCGTCGAGTTCAAGCCGGCCCCGATCGTGACGCTCATCGACTCGCCGGTCATCACCGGACGCTACTTTCGCACGATCGCGCTCGCGCCCGAGATCACGCCGCGTCATCTGATCCACATCGCGGCCGACAGCCCGGAAGCGATCGAGATGCCTCGAGAGGTCGAGGAGCATTACTCGCAGCTCGTCCGGGAAGCCGGCGCGACGTTCGGGTCGCGTCACTACCGCGAGTACCACTTCCTCTACACGCTGAGCGACCACGTTTCCTTTTTCGGGCTGGAGCACCACGAATCGAGCGACAATCGCGTGAAGGAGCGGACGCTGATCGACGAGGACCAGAGGCTCCGGTCGGCGGACCTGCTCCCGCACGAGTTTGCACACTCCTGGAACGGGAAATACCGCCGCCCCGCCGATCTCGCGACCCCGAACTACGAAGTGCCGATGAAGACCGACTTGCTGTGGGTGTACGAGGGCTTGACCGAGTACCTAGGATGGCTGCTCGCGGCTCGGAGCGGGCTTTTGACCCTCGAGCAGGCGCGCGATTACCTCGCGGACGTGGCCGCGGAGCTGGAGAACGAGCCCGGCCGGACGTGGCGGCCGCTCCTCGACACCGCGGTCTCGGCGCAGTTCCTCTACGGCTCCGAGCGGCCCTGGTCTTCCTGGCGGCGCGGCGTCGATTTCTACAACGAGAGCCTCCTTTTTTGGCTGGAAGCCGACGCGATCATCCGACGCGAGAGCAAGGGGGCTCGATCGCTCGATGACTTCTGCCGCCGCTTCCACGGGGGCGAGGGGGGCGCGCCCGCAGTGAAGCCCTACACCTTCGAGGATGTCGTCTCGAACATGAACGAGGTCCAACCCTACGACTGGCGCAAGTTTTTCAGCGAACGTGTCATGGAGGTCAGGCCGCACGCGCCCCTGGGCGGTATCGAGCGGGACGGGTGGAAGCTCACCTATGCCGACTCCCTTTCGGCGTATCAGAAAAGTCTCGAGACGGCCAGGAAGCGGGTCGACCTACGCTTCTCCCTCGGGCTTTATCTCACGGACGAGGGGGAGATTCTGGATCTCCTGCCCAAGAGCCCGGCCGCCAAGGCGGGCCTCGCCCCGGGGATGAAGGTGACCGCGGTGAACGGTCGGAAATGGACAGCGAAGGTCATCCGTGAGGCGATTCGGGCCGCCGCGCGCACCAAGGGCATGATCGAGATCCTGGCTCAGAACGGGGATTTCTATGCGCCCTATCGAATCAACTACCTCGGGGGTGAGCGATACCCGTGCCTCGCGCGGGTGACAGGGTTGTCCGACCTGCTCGGCACGACCCTCGCATCGCACGCCACGGCGGGCGGAGCCAAGAAGCCCTAGCAAGACCCCTAGAAAGGCCGGATTCCCCTCCGCGCGAGATTCACCACCTTGCGCGCGGTCCAGAAGCCGAGCGCGGCGCCCGCGACGACGTCGCTCGTCCAATGCTGATCGTCGCGAATCCGCGACCACCCGACGAGACCGGCGAGAGGGTACACGACCCATGGAACCCATCGCGCCGAGGTTTCCCGGTCGATCGCCGCCGCCAGGCCGAACGCGAAGGCGGCGTGCCCCGAAGGGAAGGACGTGTTGCCTGAGAAGGGACGAATCACGTCCTGGTCGCCGGGAGTCTGGAACGGCCGCGCCCGGCCCACGACGATCTTGACGACACCGGCGGCCGCTCCCGCAGCGGCGGCTCCCTTTGCGATCCGCACGAGGGAGGCGGCGCGGTCCGAGCGGGACTCGAGCGCATCCACCACGCGGAAGGCGAGAAACACGGGCACGGTGTACAGCGGGTTCCCGATACGTTCGGCGGCGCGGGACACGTCGCGGGCGAGAACGCCGTTGTTCTCCGGCGCCTCATCTTCGGCCCATCCGTCGAGGCGCGTCGCCAGCGCGACGGACGCGACCGTGGCCGCGGCGAACCAGGCGTCGCGGCGCGCGAACAGCGTGTGGCGCTCCCCGGCGGCGTGAGTCCAGGTAGGAGGCGAGGGTTGCGGTAGGGCACCGGAATCCGCCGCGGCGGGGTTTTCGGCGAGGGCGAGGACGGAGGACCCGGTCAAGGCTCCGAGGATCGCGACGGCGAGAAGCAACGAGCGCGCCGCGCGTGGGGTCCGCCGCTTGGGTCCCATACGCCTGAAACCCCAGGGAACTGCTTCTGCTCCGGCAGGAGCCTCCCCGATCAGGGAACGGTCGAACCGGAACGCGGGGCGGTGCGGCGGCTCATCGTCTTCGACACCGCGGCGGCGCAGTGGTCGCAACCGGACCGTGCGCGCCTCCTGATCGCCCAGCGCCTCAGAAGCCACCCACCCGCGAGGAGCGCGGTCAAGGCCGCGACCAGGTCCTGCCAGCCGGCGCTCACCCCAGCCCCATCAGCTTTCCGCCTTGATAGACCGCGAAGGATGCGATCCAGGCGAGCGCGTTCATCATCACGACCATGAAGATCGGCCACCGCCACGAGTTCGTTTCCCGGCGCACGACGGCGACGGTGGACATGCACTGGCAGGCAAGCACGAAGAACACCATGAGACTCACCGCCATGAGCGGGGAGTAGGCCTTCCCCCCGCTTGGGTTTTCAGCGTGCCGCAGCTTCTCCCGCAGCGAAACCGACGTCTGATCCGCGTCCCCCAGGTTGTAGACGGTCGCCATCGTCGAAACCATGACTTCGCGCGCGGCGAAGGAGGAGAGGAGCGCGATGCCGATCTTCCAGTCGAAGCCTAGCGGTGCGATGGCCGGCTCGATGAGGCGGCCCGCCCGTCCCGCGAAAGAATCGCGCAGGGAGACGCCGGCGATCTCGTTCTCGAGCTGGGTGGCCTCGGTTCTCTTCGCGCTTGCCTCCGCGACCGATCCACGCGCTTTCGCCTGTGCTGCGCCGTCCTCCACCGCCTCAAGCCGCTTCTCGAGAGGCCGCACCTGCCCCGAGTTCCTCGGATAGGAGGCGAGGAACCAGAGGACGATCGATACGGCCAGGATCACCGTTCCCGCCTTCTGGACGAAAAGACCGGCGCGGTCGCGGACGGTGATGAGCACCGAACGCCACGAGGGGACCCGGTACGGCGGGAGCTCCATCACGTAGAGGGGACGGCTTCCGCGGAGCGCGGTCCGTTTCAACGCCCACGCCACGAGCACAGCGGCCAGAATGCCCAGCACGTAGAGTGAGAAGAGCACGAGGCCGGGGAGGCTCAGGAATCCGACCGTACGATTCGGGATGAACGCTCCGATCAGGAGCGCGTAGACCGGCAGCCTCGCGCTGCAGGACATGAAGGGCGCGATGAGGATCGTTGTCAGCCTGTCTCGCCTGTTGTCGATCGTGCGCGTCGCCATGATCCCGGGAATCGCGCACGCGAAGGAGGAGAGGAGCGGGATGAAGGCGCGTCCGGAAAGTCCGACCCCGCGCATGAGGCGGTCCATGATGAACGCGCCGCGCGCCAGGTATCCCGAGTCTTCCATGAGCGAGATGAAGAGGAAGAGGATCGCGATCTGCGGGACGAACGTCACGACGGCGCCGACGCCAGCGATCACGCCGTCCACGACGAGCGAACGGATGGGCCCCACCGGGAGCGCCGGAGCGATGAACCGACCGAGCGCGGATACCCCCGAGTCGATCGCATTCATGATCGGTGTCGCCCACATGAAGACCGATTGGAAGACGACGGCCATCAGGAGAACGAAAATCAAGGGCCCGAGTACCCGGTGCGTCAGCACGCGGTCGATGCGCTCCCGAAGGGAGACCTCAGGCTTGACGCGAAGCGTGGCTTTCCGGATAAGCTCTTCGATCGCGTGGTAATGGCCGATCGGCTCGTGGGAACGCCACTCAGGGATCCCAGCGTCGAGCTCCGCGCGGACGCTCATGACCTCTCGCCGCGCGGGAATCGGGACTGCCCGGATCAGGGAGTCGTCCTCTCCCTCGTCGAGAAGGAGCGCCATGGCCACGTGGAAGCGGCTCAATGCCGCGAGAGGTCCCGCCAACGGAAGCACCCTCGCGACCCGCTCCGCCCCGTCTCGAAGGGGCTCGGGAAGGAGGCGCGTCACGGGCCGTGGGGGCGGGATCTCGCGATCCATGGCGTCGCGCAGTTGGGCGACGCCGCTCCCGGTCCGGGCCGAAATGGGGACGACGGGGGCTCCCAGCGCGCGCGAGAGGAGCCCGGCGTCGATATCGAGCCCCTCGTCCCGTGCGGTATCCATCATGTTGAGCGCCACGATGACCGGCCTTCCGATCTCCATCAGCTGCATGCAGAGATAGAGCTGGCGATCCAGGCACGTGGCATCGAGCACGAGGAGCGTGAGATCGGGGAGCGGCGTGTCGGCCTGAACGCCCAGGAGCACGTCCCGCACGACGACTTCATCGGGGGATCCCGGCCGCAGGCTGTAGGTGCCGGGTAGGTCGAGCAGCTCCACCACGCGCCCGGAGCGGAGCGCGCAGAGGCCGCCCTTCTTCTCCACGGTGACGCCGGGGTAGTTCGCGACCTTCTGCCTCAGCCCGGTGAGCTTATTGAAGAGGGTGGATTTCCCGCAGTTCGGGCCGCCCGCGATCGCGACCAGCTTGCGCCGGCTCCGTTTGGGAAGGAGGTCGCGGACCGGGGCTAAGCCCGCGGGCTTCGATTCGACTTCCGCGAGCTCAGAAGGGATCGACATCGATTCGGTCTGCCTCGGAGGTTCGGATCGAAAAATGGGTACCGCGAAGCCGCAGCTCGATGGGATCGCCCATTGGAGCCCGGCGCACGAGGGTGATGGGTGTTCCCGGGACGAAACCCAGCTCCATCAAGCGACGAAGGAGGCCTGGTTCACCCGACACGCGCCGAACGATGGCGCGTGATCCGGGTTTGAGCTCGCCCAGCTTCCTGGTGCCCCGGTCGGCGCGGTCGCGGGGCGGGGTCATTTCAGCGGGCCCTCATCGAAGGTGCCCACGAGCCCCGGGAACGTCTCCGCGAGACAGCGCCCCTCCTTGCAGACCGGGCACTCCCGGGCGGCCTCCTTGCCGGCGCAGTGATGCTGGTACTCGCGGAACGCGGTCCGGAACCGCTCCGCGGCGGGGTCATCGGACCCGATGAACGCGGTCAGCCGCAGGAACTGGATCATCGATTCGGGACCCACTAAGTGCTCGATCATGCACGCGTCCTCGTACGCGACCTCTTGCGGGACGCGGAGGATGCTCGTGAAGAACATCGTGAGCACGTGGCGATTGGATTCCGTTCGCCGGGCGAGACGCCGGCCGGCATCGGTAAGCTCGACGCAACCGTACGGCTCGTGGGTGACCAAGCCGCGCGCCGAGAGGGAGCGGAGCATCGAGGTGACACCGCTCTTCGAAACGCCAAGCCGATCGGCTATGTCGCCCACGCGGGCGTGCCCTTTGTCTTGCTTCAGGCCAGCCACCGCCTGGAGGTAATGCGCCATGGAATGCGTCAACTCTTTGTCGTTGAATCGCTTCCAGATTTCCACGGCCCACCTCGGCTGGTTGGCAGCATGCTGAATAAAGTTAACCATGCTTAATATCCGGTATGGCCCGGCGATGTCAAGAGCATTTCCCTGGTCGGAGGAGGGTTCGACGCGGCGCGGCTCTAGTCTAGATTCGAAACCAGATCTTTCGGTGCAGGGGGCTTTCCTCGTGGCCGATCAGAAACGAGCACACCGGGTCGGCATCGCCGACGTACAGGCGCGGCTCGCGGATGTCGGATGGAAGGTCGAAAACCAGCTCTGTGATGTACGACTCGCCCGGAATGAGGGGTCGGGACAGGGGGGTGGACGTCCAGCCCATGAGCTCGATCGCACGCTGGCCCGCCGGCGAGGGCTCGTAGCGGCGGCCGGCCGCGTCCACCAGGTAGACCTGTCTGGGATTGGGATAGAGCGTCGCGTCCTTGGGGCGATGGGGAGAGATCGTGCTCTCGTCGAACCACGTCTTGAGCGACACGACATAGAAGATACCGGCGGCGCTCGTGCCGGCTGGAGGAGCGCCCAGCGTTTTCAACTTCGCGACCCGTTCCACGGAGTAAGCGAGGTGGCAATCGATCTCGCAGAAGTACTTCTTCTCGCCTAAGCGCAGCGCCTGGTCCCGGCTCGCGAGGGACGCTCCGAAGAGAAGCGTCGTATACCCCCCGACGAGCGCCACGGCGCCGATGACCGCCCACCGGAGAACGGCCGGTTGCTTGCGGGCGGCGCCGTAGGCCATGACGGCCGCCGCGAGCAGGGCCGCGAGAGCGGTGCCGAGGAAGAGGAGGGCGACGAGGGGGGCGTACTGGGGCATGAAGGCCATACGATCTCCTTTCGCGTGCGGGAAGGTCGGTCCGGGGTGGCGCACGCATAAACTACTTTATACAACAAAGCGAAATCGCGCAACCCCGATGTCCACTCCGACCCACGCTGGCCATCGCCGGGAGGTGCCGTTACACTGCGCGCGGCGATCCGCCCTCACCCGGCGCCGCCCTCCACCATGCACACTGTGAATCTCCCAGAGCATCTGATCCTCGTTCTCGCCGCGTTCTGTGCCGGCGCGGTGGACGCGATCGGCGGAGGGGGCGGCTTGCTCATCGTGCCGGCGCTCCTCGCCGTGGGGCTTCCGCCGCATCTGGCCCTCGGGACCAACAAGGCGCAATCGTGCTTCGGCTCGTTTGCCGCCGCGATCCGCTACGCAAGGGCGGGTCTCGTCGACGGGTATACGGCGCGGGTCACCTTTCCGATGGCGTTCCTGGGGGCCGCAATCGGCACCTCATCCGTCCTGGTGGTCCGGCCCGACGTGCTCCGGCCGCTGGTGCTCCTCCTGCTCATCGCAGCCGCCATCCTCGTGACGATCGTGCGGCCGAATTCGCGCGGAGAGCCGCGCGGGAAGCTGCGCCGTGCGTGGTTGGCCGCGGGTCTTGTCGCGCTCGTGATCGGGACCTACGACGGATTCTTCGGACCGGGGGCGGGGACGTTTTACATCGCGGGGTTCGTGGTGTTCCTGAGGCTGTCGATGGCGGGCGCCAGCGCGGACGCCAAGATCGCGAACTTCGCGTCCAACGTGGCGGCGGCCGCGATCTTCGCCGAGCGGGGCCTCGTGGTCTGGTCGATCGCGCTGCCGATGGCGGGTGCTCAGCTCGTCGGAGGATTCCTCGGCGCCCATCTCGCCGTCCGCCGCGGCGATCGTCTCATCCGGGCGGTGGTTCTCGCGGTCGTACTCGCGCTCGTAGTCAAGATCGGGCGCGACCTCTACGTCGGCCGCTGATGGGACGCGACGGCGCGGGCCCCGCTACACCACGCGCCGCTAGAGGACGGACCCGGACAGCTTCACGTCGGCCCGGGCCCACGCTCGGGCAAAGCGCTTCTTTACCTTGATCCCTTCGGTGACCCGTCCCCGGGCGTTCAAAGCCTCGGACAGCCCGTACAGCGACCAGCCGTTGTCCGGGTAGCGCTTCAGATCCGTACGGTACACGGCCTCGGCGTCGGCGGGCTTCCCAGCCTTGAGGAGCGCCGCCCCCAGGGACTGGCGCACGGGGTAATACCAGGCCGGCGGCTCATCGTAGTGGAGGGAGTCTTCCTGGGCCACAGCGCTCCGGAAGCTCTGGACCGCCTCCTCGTGGCGTCCCGCGCGCATCGCGCATTCCCCGTTCAAGACGCTCGCGGCCAGCTTGAGGAGCGCGGCGGCCGAGTTGAGTCCCGCCATCGCTTCCGGCGGCGTGGCCGCAGCGATCGCCGCCAGGCTGTCGCGCTCGATCGCCGCGTCGTCCGGTTTCCCGGTCGCGGCGAACGCCATGCCGCGCGCGTAGTGCCACATTCCCTTCGTGTACCGCATGTCCTGGGCCGGGGAGGGCTCGCGTAGGATCTCGTCCCATTTGGCGAATCGCGCGAGCGCGAAATAGGGTACCGGAAGCCAAAACTCCATCGGCGGCATGCTGCGGACCATGTCGACCGGCACGTGGTCGGCCAGCGTTCGGGCCATGCGGATCGCTTCCTTGCTCCTACCCTCGAAGCTCATCGCCGCCCAGGCCATGTGCATGTTGTGACTTGTGTACATGTGCGGGTACACGCCCTGCGGCTTCTCCTTCTCGATATAAGCCAGGTCGATCCCGATCGCCTTGCGGTTCAGCTCCGCCGACTGGTGATAGCGGCCGAGAAGCATGTAGATGTGGGAGGGCATGTGCACGAGGTGGCCGGCATTGGGCGCCAGGGCCGCGAGCCGGTTCGCCGCGGGAAGCGCGCGCGCCGGATTCGGGGATTCCTCGAGCGCGTGGATGTAGAGGTGGTTTGCTCCGATGTGGGACGGGTTCTTCCGGAGGACCCGGGTTAGGGCCTCGACGGCCTCGACGGTTCCCGGCTGCGGCTTCCCGTCGCGCGTCCACCAATCCCAGGGCCTCACGTCGAGAAGCGCCTCGGCGTGGATCACGGAGGCGTCCAGGTCGTCCGGGTATTTCGCCGAGAGGTCGCGCATCGCGTCCGCGAAGGCGACGTCCAGAGCGTGGAGATCGGCTTTGGGATCGTCCGAATAACGTCTGCCCAGCGCCTCGATGTACCCGCGCTCGCGCGCCGTCGCCTTCACTCCGAGCGCGCGCGCTTTCCGCGCCTCCGCGAACGCTTCCTTCTCCCGGTCGGGATCGACCGGCAGGTTCACGTTCGGCCCGAGGGCATAGGCGATTCCCCAATGGCCCATGGCACAGGATGGATCGAGCCTCACCACCTCCCGAAACGCGCGGATCGCCTCGTCGTGATTGAAGGCGTAACAGAGCTTGAGACCCTGATCGAAGTACTTCTGCGCGACCGGGGAGCGGGTGGTTACCACGTGATGCAAGCTGCCGAGTCCCGCGTAGAGCGGAACGTCCGCGCCCGCGGTCCCGGAGAAGATCAGGGATAAGAGTGATCCCCAGAACAGCATGAGTCTTCGTGCCACCGCGCACCTCCCATGATTCTGCTGCGGACACGCTGGGCCGCGACTCCGGATCGGGGCGCGGCCGCGTGTGTTTTCGACGCCGATCCAGTAAGATACCGACTTCATCGGCGTTTCGCAAAGAGCGCGGGGGCCATGGCTGTGGATCGACTCTACCAGCTGCTTCAGAACCGCATCGAGGGCGTCGTCTCGACGCCGGATCAATTTCACCCCGCCCAACTCACCAACTTCGGAAACCTCTACCACTGGACTCCGCGGTTCGTCGTCGAGCCGGCATCCGCACGGGATGTCGCGGCGGTCGTGGCCTTCGCCCGGGAGCACGGGCTCACGATTTCGGTCCGCGGGTCTGCCCACAGCCAAAGCAGGCTCGCCATCAGCAACGGCGGGATCCTTCTCTCGATGACGTCGATGCGCCGCATCCTTCCCCCCGACCCTTCCGGCCGTACCGTGGACGTCGAGGGGGGAGTGATCTGGCGCGACCTGGTGCGTGCCCTGGCGCCTCGGCATCTCGTTCCGCCGGTGCTCACGAACAACCTGAGCGTCACGGTGGGCGGCACGCTGGCGATCGCGGGGCTTGGGCTCACCTCGTTCAAGTATGGGACGCAGGGGGACAACGTTCAGGAGCTGGACGTCGTGACAGGTACGGGAGAGAAGATCACCTGTGACCGCAAGCGCAACTCGGATTTGTTCTGGGGGTCGCTCGCAGGTCTGGGGCAGGCCGGAATCATCACGCGCGCGCGCCTCGATTTGAGAAAGGCGAAGCCCATGACCCGCACCTATTACCTGCTCTACGACGATCTGCGCGGTTTCCTGGAAGACGCCAAGGCCGCCATGGAGAGCGGGGTGTGGGACCATCTCGAGAGTTGGGCGTCTCCCTGTCCCCAGGGGACCAAGCCCGTCGCCGGCCGGAGGCAGGTCTTCGCGCGGTGGTTCTATCCGTTCCACCTCACCGTGGAGTTCGACCCTGAGAACCCGCCTGATGACGCGAAGCTGCTCCGCGGGCTCAAGCCGTTCGACCGTCTCTACACCGACGATCTGCCGACGATCGATTTCCTCGAGCGGATGATTCCCGTCTTCGATCTGTGGAAGCGGGGAGGAACGTGGGGACACGTCCACGCATGGGTCGAGACCGTTCTACCCTGGGAGCGCGCGGCCGACTGCATCGAGTCGGTCCTGCCCGACCTCCCGCCGTCGGTCTTGGTCGGCGGGCACGTGCTCCTCTGGCCGGCGAAGGGAACGTCCTCCCGGTCCCGCTTCTTCATGCGCCCGCCGGGAGAGGACCTCATGGGTTTCGGCGTCCTCCCGGCGATTCCGCCGCGCTTCTGGGAGCAGGCCCGGCCGATGCTCGACAACCTGGGCCGGCTCACCGAGCTCATGGGCGGGAAGCGGTACCTGAGCGGGTACATCGACTGGGACGAGGGCCGGTGGCGGGAACACTTCGGAGATCAATGGGAGCCTTACTGCGCGCTCAAGCGGAAATACGATCCCGATTCGCTGCTGAATCCCGGGTTCGTCCCGTTTCCCGCGGCGCGGCCCGCCGGCGTTCCGGCCGCGGACTGATGCCGCTGGGTTTCGGCACCCCCGAGTGGGCGCAAGCCCTCGAGACCGCGATCAACGCGTCCAGCGAGTATCGAAACGCGGCCGCGTCGTGGGGCGTGGGGTTCAACGGAAACCTTCTCTTCGCGTTCGAGAAAGGGGGAGCGCTCGAGCAGGGGCTCTATCTCCTGTTGAAGCTCGAGCGGGGGCGCTGTCTCGCGGCCGAGTTCGTGCCCGGTCCCTCGCGACCGGAGGTAGGTTTCACGCTGCGCGCGCCGTACACGATCTGGCGCGAGATCCTGAGCGGGAAGACGCTCGCGGCGAGCGCGATCCTGACCGGGAGCATGCGGGTGGAAGGGAACATGATCGCGCTCCTGAAGCACGCGGGCGCGCACCGCTCCCTGATCCACTGTGTCTCATCGCTCGACACGCGTTTTCCCGGAGCCTAGGCCCTGTCCCTGGAGACCGATTCCGTGGCTTCTCCCCGCGTCGCCTCCCATGGATCCTGGCGGTCCCCGATCACGCCGGACCGGATCGCATCCGAGACGGTGCTCCTGGGCCAGCCGACGCTGGCGGCGGACGCGATCTTCTGGTCCGAGACGCGCCCCCGGGAAGGCGGGCGCAACGTCATCGTGCGCCGGGGCGCGGACGGCGCCCTGGTGGATGTGATCCCCGCGCCGTGGAGCGCGCGGACCCGGGTCAACGAGTACGGAGGGGGTGCCTACCTCGCCGGGGAAGAGGAGATCTATTTCTCGAACGACGGCGACCAGCGCCTCTACGCGGCGCGCCCCGGCGGTGAGCCGAGGCCGCTCACGCCGGAAGGGAAGATGCGCTACGCCGACGCCGTGCTCGACCCCGGACGCCGGCGGCTGATCTGCGTCCGCGAAGACCACAACGTCGTCGGGACGCAGGCGGAGACCGCGATTGTCTCGGTGCCGCTCGACGGGGGGTCGGATGGACTCGTCCTCGTTCGGGGAAGCGACTTCTACTCGACGCCGCGGGTCAGCCCGGACGGATCGAGTATCGCGTGGCTCTCGTGGAATCATCCCAACATGCCGTGGGACGGCACGGAGCTTTGGCTCGCCGGGATTCGCGCCGACGGCTCCTTCGGCGAGCGACACCTCGTGGCTGGGGGCGCGGAGGAGTCGATCTTCCAGCCGGAATGGTCGCCCGACGGTTTGCTCCACTTCGTCTCCGACCGCACGGGGTTTTGGAATCTGTACCGCCTCCGCTCCGGCTCGGTCGAGCCGCTCGCGGCGCGTGAGGCCGAGTTCGGCCGGCCGCAATGGGTCTTTGGTACCTCGACCTACGCGTTCGACTCCGCGCGCCGGATCGTCTGTCTCTATTGCGAGCGCGGCGTCTGGCGTCTGGCGCTCCTCGACGCGGCGACCGGGAGCTTCGATCCGGTCGATCTCCCCTACACGGACATGCGCTCTATCCGAGCCTCAGCCGGACGTGCGCTCGTTCTCGCCGGCTCCCCGACCGAGCCGGAGAACCTGGTCTCACTCGATCTCGCCTCGTTGAGGACCGAGGTCATCCGCCGCTCCACCCAAGCTGCGGTCGATCCGGGCTACCTCTCTCCGGCGGAGCGCATCGAGTTTCCAACCGCGCGCGGCCTGACCGCCCACGCGCTCTACTACGCGCCGCGCAACCGCGACTTCGTCCCGCCGGCGGGTGCCTTGCCGCCGCTCCTCGTCCGGTGCCACGGCGGGCCGACGAGCGCCGCGCCGAGCACGCTCGATCTCGAGATGCAGTACTGGACCTCCCGAGGCTTTGCGGTCGTGGACGTGAACCACGGCGGGAGCACGGGGTATGGGCGGGCCTATCGGGAGCGGCTGAACGGCATGTGGGGAATCGTGGACGTGGAGGATTGCGAGGCGGCCGCGAGGTACCTGGTCTCGCGGGGGCTCGCCGATCCCGCGCGCATCGCGATCCGGGGCGGGAGTGCCGGCGGCTACACCACGCTCCGCGCGCTTGAGGCGGGCCGGGTCTTCAGCGCGGGGGCGAGCTACTTCGGCATCGGCGATCTCGAGATCCTGGCCGGCGACTATGGGCACAAGTTCGAATGGAAGTACTCGGAGCGGCTGATCGGACCGTACCCATCGCGCCTCGATCTCTATCGCGAGCGCTCGCCCATCTATGCGGCGGATCGCATCGAGGCACCCGTGATCTTCTTCCAGGGCAAAGACGACGTCGTTTGCCCGCCCGAGCAGACCGACATGATGGTGCGGGCGCTCGGGAAGAAGGGCGCGCCCTACGCGTATCTCTCGTTCGAGAACGAAGGGCACGGATTCCGCCGCGGAGAGACGATCCGACGCGCCCTCGAAGCCGAGCTCTTCTTTTACTCGCGCGTGTTCGGCTTCGAGCCCGCCGAGGCGCTTGAGCCTGTTCCGATCGAGAATTTCGGGGCGCTTCGCTGAGCGGCGCGCACCCGGCCAACGCGGAGGGAACCATCCATGCCGAAGCCATCGCGTCCGATGAATCGCCGCCGTTTTGTCACCCTGGTAGCGCTGAGCGGGGCCGCGGCGCTGACCGCTCCCCTGTCCCGCGCGGCCGCGGGGCCCAGGACGGCGGCGATGCGCGCCTCCGCCGGCCGGCGGCCGCTCACTCCCGCCATGCGTCGGGAAGTCGCGAGTCAGGAGAAGTCGCTCGCCGAGCAGCTTGAGGCGATCCGGGGATTCAAGCTTCCGCCCGGGAGCCCGATGGCTTTCGTCTTCACGCCGCTGCGGGCGCGGCGGGGGCGCTGAGCATGCTGAGCGAAGACGTTTTCTACCTATCGGTCTCCGAGCTTGGCGTGCGGATTCGATCCCGCCGGCTCTCGCCGGTCGAGCTCACGGAAGGCTATCTCGATCGGATTCAACGCTACGGCGCGAAGCTCAACGCGTTCGCCACCGTGACCCCCGAAGTGGCCCTCCAGCAGGCGCGCGCGGCGGAGAGCGAGATCCATTCGGGACACTACCGTGGGCCGCTCCACGGGATTCCCTATGGGGCGAAGGATCTCCTCGCGACCGCCGGGATCAGGACCGGCTGGGGTGCTCACCCCACGCAGGATCAGGTTCCCGACAAGGACGCGACCGTGGTTCGGAAGCTCCGCGAGGCGGGCGCCGTCCTGCTCGGAAAGCTCGCGATGGGGGAGTTCGCGGGTTGCCTGGGCTATCGATTCGCGGACGCATCGACAAGCGGACCGGGGAGGAATCCCTGGGATCAGGAGCGATGGACCGGAGGCTCGTCGTCCGGCTCCGGGGCCGCCGTGGCTTCGGGGCTTGTGGGCTTCGCGATCGGGACCGAAACGTGGGGCTCGATCCTCTGCCCGTCCGCGTTCTGCGGCGTGACGGGGCTCCGCCCAACGTATGGTCGCGTGAGCCGCGCGGGAGGAATGGTCGGCGCGTACACCTTCGACAAGATCGGCCCCATCACGCGCTCCGCAGCGACCCGATCCCGACGACCCGAGCGCATCGGCCGAGCCGCTCCGGCTCGATCGGCAAGGCGTCGACGTCTCGCGCTTGAAGGGCGCCCTGGTCCCGCTCGATTTCGCGAAAACCAAAGGGGCCGAGCCCGAGGTCAAAGCGGCGTTCGATCACGCGGTCACGGAGCTCGAGGGCCTGGGCCTCAAGCTCGAGGAGGCGAAGCTGCCCGATTTTCCCGCCTCCGAGATGGCGGGCCTGATCATCACCGCGGAGGCTCTTTCCACCTTCGAGAACTTCTACAAGAGCGGCGGGGTCTGGGAGTTGAAGGATCCCTACGCGCCCTACCAGCGCGAGATCACCCGGGCCTTGAACGGAGCGGATCTCGTGAAGGCATGGCGGATGCGAACGCACCTGCAAGAAATGATGGCCGATTTCTTCTCGCGCTACGACGTCATCGTGACGCCGAACTTCATGTCGGTGGCGCCCTCGATACACGGGGACCTCAACAAGGCCCTTCCGTACGCGGACCCCGCCGGGGCCGTCGGCAACTCGTGCGGCCTTCCCGCGATCGCGCTACCGTGCGGATTCGGCAGGGAACACATGCCGGTCGGATTTCAGATCATGGGATCCCCTTTCGAGGAAGCGACGCTCCTCCACCTGGGGGAGATCTTTCAGTCGCGGACGCGGTTTCACCAAGAGCGCCCGCCGCTCTTCGCCTAGAAAGGGGGAGCCGCGAACCGCGACCGCGCCGCTATCCCCGGAACTTGGTCTCGACCAGGAAGCAGCTTCCGTCGGCGATGACTTCCAGCCCGCGCTCCCGAGCGAGCCGGATCGCTTCCGGACTTTCCGCGCCCGGCTGCATCCACACGAACCGGGCGCCCGCATCGGCCGCCTCCCGCACGATCCCCTCGGTGACCCGCGGCGGCGTGATGATGGAGACCCCGCGCGGGGTCTCCGGAAGCGACTTGAGATCGACGTAGGCTTTCAACCCCTCGATCTCGGGCTCACGCGGGTTGATGGGGTAGACCTTGAACCCCTTCCTTTGATACGCGCGGAGCACCTTGTTCCCGAACTTGTCGCGGTTCGTCGAAGCGCCGACGACGGCGTAAGGCCCCTGCGCCAGAAAATCGGCGATGATGTCGCGAACGGGCCGCGCCGAAGCCTTTGAATCGGGGTCCGGTTTCATTCGAGCGACCTCCAGAGATACCAGCTCGCCACGGTGCGGAACGGCCTCCAGCGCTCGCCGCGGCGGGCGACCGATTTGGGCTCCGGGATCCCTCGCGTTCGAAACGTGCGTTGGAATCCTTTGCGCACCCCGTAATCGTCGATGGGAAGCACGTCGGGCCGTCCGAGCCTGAAAATGAGAAACATCTCGGCGGTCCACCGTCCGATCCCACGCACCACCGTGAGCCGCTCGACCACTTCTTCATCGTTCATCGAGCCCAGCCGCCGCATCGATGGGACCGTCCCGTCGAGCGTTTTCGCCGCGAGATCGCGCAACGCCGCGACCTTCGGCCTCGAGATTCCGACTTCGCGGAGCACCACGTCGGACGCCTCCAGGACGCGCTCGGGTGGGGGGAAGCGGCCGTCCCCCAGGCGGTCCCGGAAACGGCCCGCGATGGTCTCGGCCGCCCGGCCCGTGATCTGTTGGTAGAGGATGCTCTCGGAGAGCGCCGCGAACGGCGTGGCCACCGGATCCAGCTTGAGACGGAACGTCCCGACTCGATCGATGAGGAGGGCCAGCTTCGCGTCTCGCCCGCGGAGATGCGAGACCGCCTCGCGGGCATCGAACCGGACTTCCGCGCCGAGGGTTCTGGAGGAACGTCCTGCCATGGGATCCCTATTGTACCCATCGCGGGCCCCCGCGCATACTGGGCCGAATGGACCTGAGCGAGCGGTTGCGCGTAAAGCCCGGGCGCAAGATCGCGCTCGCGGACCACGATCCCCGGGCCACGCCTGGATTCCGGGGCCGCCGGGACGCCGACGCAATCCTCGAGAAGAGCATCGAGCGGCTCTCCGAGCTCCAGTATCT
>WNFK01043301.1_pt2 | contig 82464 bp, 74 predicted proteins | sample 5400281 | NCBI WGS metagenome assembly WNFK01 (sample SAMN13153350, study PRJNA577476) | soil metagenome | isolation source: 20 cm soil on Douglas fir-dominated hillslope | place: USA:California | collected 2013-09-17
ATTCCTCGGCGCACGAGGTCGTCGCGGGTGCTTTCGGAAATCACCAGGAAGGGAACATCGCGGTACACGAGCGGAATCAAACTTTCGTGTGCCCAGACCAAGGCGCCGACGACGGGCGACGCCTCCCGGAACACGGCGGTGCCGAATAGATGCGGCACCACGGCGAGCACGGGGGCGCGAACGTACCAGGGCGTGAAGAATGGAACCTTGTTGATGTCTTCGAGAACCAGATCAAACCGCTCTCCCCATAGCTTCCGACGATAGAGCTGGGCCAGAGCAAGATGCGCATTGTACCACGATCCCCCCCTGAGAATCCGGATGCCCCGGTAATCCTCTTCCGGCGCGGATCCGGCGAACGCCTCGGCAAGCCAGATCACTTGGTCGCCGTCCTGGACCGCCCGGCTCAGGATTTCCATGAGGTGGAGCTCGGCGCCCCCCGCTTCCGGATGCTTGGGATCCCGCCAATTGAACGCGAGCAGCCTAACCCGATACGTACACCGGAACGGGGCGAATCCGCCCTCTCTTTTCGACCCAGGGCGCCGATGACGAAGTAGGTGTAGAAAGACGCCCGGGTACGGCGGAAACGCTCGCGAAACGACGACTCGAGCTTCGACAGGATCGGGACGGGCGGAGGATAGAGCGGCAGGCGCGCGACACGGGAGCGGAGCAGGACCCCCGCCGCGCGCAGGAGCCGCTCCAGCTCTCCGATCGTGAACTCCGTCTCCCATCCGGCGAACCATCTTCCGACGGCGATCAGGAGGTGCTTGAGAACCGTGTAGAGATGGAAGCGCTGCGGTACGTCCACAAGGAGGATGCCCCGTTCCCCGAGCACGCGCACGTTCTCCCGTAGGAGCGGACGCGGATCGCGAAAGTGCTCGAGAAGGCCCTGATGGAATACGACGTGGAAGGAGCCGTCGCGAAAGGGCATCGCGAGCGCGTCCGCGCGGACCAGGTGCACGCGCCGTCCGGCGCGCGCGGCCACGCCCCGCGCGACCTCGAGAGAGGGGGCCGAATAATCCAGGAGGACGGCCGTCGCCCCCGCCTCGGCCAGCGAGATGCTGTCGCGCCCGGACCCGGCGCCGACCTCGAGAACCAGCCTCCCCGATACCGGCCCCTCAGCCAGGATCTGCTCTACCACGCGACCGTCCGTCGGATACACGTCTTCGATCTCGGAGCGCTCGCGCCAGAAGCGAGACCAGTGGGCTTCCGTGGAGGTTCGCACGCCGTCCTACTCTCCGGTCGCGAGCCGGGAGGCCAGGACGAGGGGCAGGCGCGCGGCCTGGATTTTCTCTTGCGCGGCCTCGATATCGTAGGGCACACGCACGAACTCGATTTCCCCCGCAGGCTCGTGGAGCAGGACAAAACAGGCTCGCGGATCGCGGTCCCGTGGCTGTCCGACGCTTCCGACGTTCACGATGTAGCGGTGCGCGGAATGAAAGAGGAGCCGCGTGGGCGGCAAGTAGATGCACCCTGAGGAGGACCGCTCGAAGATCGCGGGCTGATGGGTGTGACCGATGAAGCACGCGTGCTCGGCGAAGAATTGAAATTGAGGCTCGGCGTCAAAGCGATCGAAATCGCGAAGAAATACGGCATGGAGACCTCCGGCGCATTCGTGAACGGTATCCTGGATCGGCTCCCCCACCACGCCTTCGCGTTCGGGTTGAACCGGGCGGCTTCCGGACCGCCGCTCGCCGCCGAGTCATGATTTCCAAGGAGGACGACCTGGCAACGTTCGCGAATGAGCTTCAGACATTCGTTCGGGCTCGCGCCGTAGCCGACGACGTCCCCCAAACATAGGATCCGGCCCGCGCCGCGCTCGTCCGCGGCCTTGAGGACCGCCTCCAGCGCTTCGAGATTGGCATGAACGTCGGAGAGAAGTGCGGTCTTCATCCGGGAGGCCGCACATCGTGGGCGAGCCGATCCAGGATACCGTTCACGAATGCGCCGGAGGTCTCCATGCCGTATTTCTTCGCGATTTCGATCGCTTCGTCAAGCGTAACCCGCACGGGCACCTCCGCGTGGTAGAGAAGCTCCGCGGCGGCGAGCCGGATCACGGAACGGTCAGTGGCCGCCATGCGCGAGAGCGACCAGTTCTTTGCAATGCGGGAGACCACGGAATCGATTTCGAGCTGGTGGAGCGCCAGCGTGGACACGAGCGACGAGGCAAACTCCTTGGTCTCGGGGTCCGCCGGTTGCTCCAGATCCTCCAGGATCTCCTCGAGACAGCGGTCGATCGGGTCACCGGTCACGTCTGCCTGGTAGGCCGCGCGGAACGCGATCTCGCGCGCCTGGCGCCGTCGGGTCAACGCGCTTTCGCGCCGAGGGCGCGCACGAGTCTGGCCATCTCGATAGCGCCCTCCGCGACCTCCGCACCCTTGTTCCCGTGCTTCCCCCCGGAGCGGTCGAGCGCCTGATCCAGAGTGTCCACCGTGAGCACGCCGAAGAGAACGGGTACGCCGGTCTCAAAGGACGCGCGGGCGATCCCGCTCGATGCCTCCCCGGCGACCCATTCGAAATGCGGTGTTTCCCCCCGCACCACAGCACCCAGGCAGACCACCGCGTCGTGCCGGCCGGAATCCGCGAGGCCTTTCGCCACGGTGGGAATCTCAAAGGCTCCCGGCACCTTGATCACGACGGTGTCGTGCGCCTTGACGCCGCGCCGCTCGAGGGCGTGGAGCGCTCCGCTCAAGAGCCTGCTCCCGATGAACTCGTTGAATCGCGAGACCACGATGGCGATCTTGAGTCCCGCGCCTTCGAGGGAACCCTCGATCACTTCCGGGGCGGCGACCGGCCCCCGAGGCGGACGGCGCGCGGGCACCGAGCGGCGCGCAGACTTCACGCGCGCGTTCCCCGCTTTCCGTTCGTGTGGACTGGACGGGCGCCCTCGAGAGCGGGATGGTGAAGCAGATGCCCCAGCCGCTCGCGCTTCGTCGCGAGGTACCGGGCGTTGGCGGCGTTCGGCATGATCTCGAGCGGCTCGCGGGAGACCACCTCGATCCCATATTCGCTGAGCGCCTCGATTTTCCGCGGGTTGTTGGTGAGGAGCCGGATTCTCGCGTAGCCCAGATCGCGCAAGATCTGCGCGGCCACGCCGTAATCGCGAAGGTCGGGCGCGAATCCGAGCTTGAGGTTCGCTTCGACGGTATCCAGCCCCAAGTCCTGAAGCTCGTACGCGCGCAGCTTGTTCGCCAGACCGATGCCTCGTCCCTCCTGCCGCATGTAGAGGAACGCCCCCGCACCCTCGTGATCGATCCGCTCGAGGGCGGCCTCCATCTGCTCACCGCAATCGCACCGCAGGGAGCCGAAAACGTCTCCGGTCAAGCACTGCGAGTGGACCCTCACGAGCCTCGGCTTGGTACCGGCAGATCCCTTGACGAGCGCGACATGGTGGTGCCCGTCGACGAGGCTCTCGTAGACGACCACGCGGAAGTTCCCGAATCGGGTCGGAAGCCGCGAGGACGCGACCCGCTTGACATGGCGCTCGTGCCGGTAACGGTAGCGGATCAGATCCCGGATCGTGACGAGCTTGAGCCGGTGCTGTCGCGCGATCCGGATCAACTCCTGCCCGGTCGCCATCCGCCCGTCCGGCGAAAGGATCTCGCAGAGGAGCCCGGCCGGATGGAGTCCCGCGAGACGCACCAGATCAAGCGCCGCTTCGGTATGGCCGGGGCGTTTCAGGACTCCTTCGTCCAAAGCCCGCAGGGGGAACACGTGTCCCGGTCGGGCCAAGTCTTCAGGCCTTGTCCTCGGATCGGCGAGCGCACGAATCGTGAGCGCGCGGTCGTGGGCCGACGATCCGGACGTCGTGCCTCGCAGCAGATCGACCGAGACCGTGAACGGGGTGGAGAAACGCGCCGTGTTGATGGGGGCCATGAGCCCGAGCCCCAGCGCGCCGAGCCTCCCGCCCGACATGGAGACGCAGATCAGACCGCGGGCCTCGCGCGCCATGAAGTTGACGTCGCCGGAGGTGGCCTTCTCTGCCGCCATCACGAAGTCCCCTTCGTTCTCGCGGTCCTCGTCGTCCACGACAACGATCATCTTGCCCGCCTGGATGTCTCGGAGCGCCTCTTCGATCGTCGAGAGGGACGATGCGAGACCATCCGAGCGCCCCGGCGGCGCACCGCGACCGCGACCCGCGCGGCCGAGACCAGCCAGATGTACCCCCGCGCGCCTCATGCCCGCCTCGCGGGCGCCGGCACATGGCGGGAAGGCTCGACGAGCCCCCGAGACACCATGAGTCGTTCGAGGTAGCGCGCCACAATGTCCACTTCCAGATTCACGATTCCCCCTTCTTGGTATTCCGACGCGATCGTGTGCTCGAGCGTATAGGGTACGAGCGCTACCGTCGCGCATGGTTCAGCCCATGCCGCGATAGCCCCTCAGGAATCTCCACCGCGAGGAGCACATCGCCTCCGGTGCGTTCGACCGAGGAGACCCTTGCCGTCGCGTCTACGTGACCTTGCACCCAATGGCCTCCGATCTCGTCCCCGACCCTGAGCGCGCGCTCCAGATTGACCCGGTCCCCCACCCGGAGCGCTCCGAGCGTCGTCCTGCGACCGGTCTCCGGAACCACCGTGGCATGAAACAGGTCGCCGTGCGCGCGCTCGATCGTAAGGCAAACGCCGTTCACCGCGACGCTCGCGCCCGGAACGGGCAGGGCCTGAAACCCGGCTCGGACCGCGAGCCGTGCCGCGCCTTCCGGCGTCCGCTCGACCTCTTCGACGCGCCCCATACGCTCGACGATGCCGCTAAACACCACGTCCCCCCGCCGGGCGCAGCGATCCCTCGATCCAGAGATCGCGCCCCACGCGCCGCATTACGAGCGAGTCGACCTCCAGCGCCTCGTCCAGCCGCGCGCGCCCCAGGTCACGCGTCCAGGTCGGCGCCTTGGTGCCGCCCAGGATGAGGGGCGCGAGCCCGATCGCCACGCGGTCGGCGAGCCCCTCGCGCAGGAGCGCGGTATGCACGGTCGGGCCGCCTTCGACGAGGATGGAAAGCTCCCCTTCCTCGGCCAGCCTCTTGAAGAGCGGGCGGAGCGGCACCCGCCCGGTCGCGTCGCGCTCGAAGCGCCAGACCCGGACGCCTCGGCGGACCAGGGCGTCGGTCAGGCAGCGATCCTCCGAAACGGTCGCGACCAGGAGGGGAACCCGCGCGGCCGATTGGACCAGCCGCGAGCCCGGTGGCACGCGGAGGTGGGAGTCGAGCACGATCCGAAGCGGGTTCCTCCCCCGCACGAGGCGAACCGTCAGCTCGGGGTCGTCGGCGAGCACGGTCCCGATCCCGACCAGGACGGCGTCCTGGCCGGCCCGGAGCCTGTGGCACAGCTTGACTTCCGCCGCTCCACCCATTCCTCGCGAGTCGCCGCTCTCGCTCGCCACCCGACCGTCGAGGGAAACCATCGACTTGAGCGTCACCCATGGAAGGCCGGTCGCGAGAAACTTCAGATACGGAAGGTTCAAGTCGCGGCAGCCCGCGTTCAAAACGCCCTCGATGACCTCGACGCCCGCCGCACGGAGAGCGCTCACGCCGCGCCCGTCCACGAGCGGGTTCGGGTCGCGCATGCCGAGCACCACGCGGCGGATGCCGGAATCGAGGATCGCGTCGACGCACGGCGGCGTGCGGCCTTGGTGGGCGCACGGCTCCAGGGTGGAAACGAGCGTCCCTCCCCTGGCGCGGCCCCCAGCCTCTTCGAGCGCCCGCGCTTCGGCGTGAGGCTCCCCTGCGCGCGCGTGGAAGCCCCGGCCCACGACCTCGCCGTCGCGCAGGACCAAAGCGCCGACGCGCGGATTGGGATGGGTCGTGCCGATGCCCCGACGCGCAAGCCGGATCGCGGCGCGCATGACGCGCTCTTCGGCCGTCGAGACGGGGCGGGACGGCCCCTTCTCCGCCAGATCCTTGCCGATCGATGAGACCCTGATGCTCACGACGTCCCCATAAAATAAGCGCCCCGCAGGCAGACACCCGCGGGGCGCACACGGCCTAGGGCCGGACGCATCCGTCCAATGTAGTCATCCTTCTCCCATCCAGACTGTAACTGTCGGCTCCGGAATCTCACCGGGATCTGCCGCCAGGTCCGAGACCCTTTGGCTCGCGGGCTATTACCGCCGGTGGGGACTTTCACCCCGCCCCGAAGGATGTCTGCTGATCGAAGGGATGGTAGAGCGAAACGGCCGTCAGCGCAAGAGGATGAGTTTCTTGGCCTGGACCTCTCGATCCGCCTCGAGCCGGTAGAAGTAGGCCCCGCTGGCGAGCTCCCGCCCGCGGTCGTTCTTCCCGTCCCAGGTGATGTGATACTCCCCGGCCGGCAGCGCCCGGTCGGTGAGGTTGCGAACCCGGGCACCCGAGACGTCGAAAATGAGAAGCCGAACGCGCGCGGGGCGCGAGAGCGTGAATCGGATCGTCGTCCATGGGTTGAATGGGTTCGGGGCGGCCCCGAAGAGGCGTGCCGCCGGCGAGCCGGCAGGCGCCGGGGTTTCCTCGACCCCCGTCGCGACGTAGCAGCCGGGAACCTCGAACTCCTCGACGATCGTGCGATAGAGAAGGAGGTTGCGCCGGACGATGCTGGGGATCGCGCCGAGGCTGAAACCGAGCAGGACGGAGCGGGAGGAGTCCGCGATCACGCCGACGGAATCGCGCTTCTCGATGGAAGCGAGCATCGTATTTGGATACACGATCCATCCGCGCGCTTTGGAGCCGGCGCATGCGGAGGTCCCCAGCGCGTCGAATCGGTTGATGGACGGGCATGTCCCGTCCAGCGGGAAGGGCTCCTTGCCGATCCTAGTCCCGGTCGCGCCGGTCAGGGTCGGGGTCAGCGAATCCTGTGGCGTGTTCTCCCAGATGTCTCGAAGGAAGACGCCGCCGAGCGTGCACGTGAAGAACGAGTTGACCTCCTGGCCGTTGTACACGAGATCGTATGCGAGGTTGTCCCCCGCGGCCAGAAGCCCCCGATTCGCCCCGGGCCGCTTGATCCACGCCTGGAGGAGCTGCTGCTCTTCCGCTGTGAGCGCCGAGGAGGAACGCTCCCCGACATCCCAGATGATCGCCGAGTACGTCCCGAGGGTCGCGGCCGACGTGGCCGGCCAGTACCGCGTCGGACCCGGCGTGCCGCCTCCGGGTGAGTTGCCGAGCGAGCTCGCGGGGGAGTTCACGTCATAGCGGTCGAACCGAAGGCCCAGTGCCGTCAGGCTCTGATCCATCGAAGCTCCGCCTTCCGGCCCCGAGAACGCGTTCACGTACAGGACCTTCGCCGTGTCTCCAGCGCATGTGCCCGACGGGCTTTGGATCGCGGGCAGCACGGTCGCGTCGAAGTAGTGGGATGCGGCCAGCGCGTCCGACGGGAGCGTGACCGTCGTGTTTAGCGAATCGGTCACGGAGAAGTAGTACCGAACCCTCGTGCCGCGCGCGTAGGAGCCCGCGGGTACGTCGGCCGAATAGGCGGACGGGATCGAGGCGCCGAATGGCGTGAGCGGAAGGCTCGCGAAGGAACCGCCGTTCAGGCTGTAGAAGAAGGTGGCCTGCTTGAGCCCGCGGGATGCCGAGAGTCGAACCGACGTGCTATCCCCCGATGGGGTGTTGATGTTGTCATTCGCCCAGAACGGGGCCGTGTTGAACGTATCCTGGAACAGATCCTGTTCCGACGCGACGATCGACGGAGACGCGAGTCCGATCACCCCGAGCGCCAGGTTATCGAAATAAACCGCGGTCCCGCTGGGGGTGGAAACGCCGTCGCAGTAGACCTGCGAGTAATCCTTCACGTTCAGCATGAACTCGACCGAATCCTTGCCGGCGGCCCCCGGGAGAGCCACGGTCTGACGTATCCACTCCTTCTCGGTCCCGAAATAGATTTGGCTCGAGGACTGGGACCACAAGGACCACGCCGCCCCAACGTTTCGCGTCCGGTATTGGATGTTGTAGTAAAAGCAGGCAAGGAGCGGCAGGTTCCGATAGACGTCGAATGCCACGAAAACCTGGTCCGCCTTGTTCGTCAAGATGGGCGGGCTGATCAGTTTGTCGTCGATCCGGGGGATGAGCGCTCCGCTCACGGGGCTGGTCACCGTCCAGACCTTGCTTGTGTTGGCGGTGCAGACCTGTTCCGCCGGAACGTTCGCCTGGATCCGCCAGTTATCCCCCACGGCGGGAAACGTCGATACGGTCCAGGTCCCGGGACCGGATTCGAAATCGTCGAAAAAGCGGAGATCGCTGGTCCCCGCCTTCACCGTAACGTTGTCGACGGACCAACCATCGGCCGGCGATGAGATCCCGTCCGCGGCGGACCCTCCGATATCGCTCGTGAAGATGAACCGGAACTGGACGGGGTTGTATTTCGCGATGATCGTGTCGGGGATCTGGGTCGTGAACGTGTCGCACGGCGCCGCTCCCTGTCCGTGCACCGATCCCGACCAGGTCCGCAAGGGCACCCAGGAAGCGTCGATGTCGAGGACTTCGAGCGTCCCGAAATCGAAGCTATCCTCGGATTCCAGTTGTTGTTTGAAGGAGATCTTGACCGGGCTTGCCGCTCCGCTGAGATTCACGAAGTTTTTCAGCACTTGGGTCCAGTTGTTATCGTATCCGCGCCGATTCGCGTCATTGACCCAGCTCGAGTCGATTCGGCCGCACCAGAACGAGTGCCCCTCGCAGCCGTACACTGTATCGATGTGCCAGGCGGCCGGCTGAAAGGAAGCGTCCACGTGGGTCCAGCCATCCTCGTTCGATGGGCTGGATCTGGTTTCGAGGCTGTCCCGAAAGACCCAAACCGTGTCCCCGTCTTGATTCGCCTGGCCGCTGCGATAGACGCGCCTCGAGGGCGCTCCCACGCGAACAGGGCCCACGTTGCCGAGGCTCGGCTCGGGGTAGGCTTTCGCCGCGCTCGGGGCCGAAGTCGCTCGGAAGGAAGGAGATGGATCTGCGGCCGCCACCCTTTGTCCGGGTAGGACTCCCGCCATGACGCAAAGCGCGAAGACCAGCTTCGGTGCGGAGGCGTGGGGGCGGGTCACGCCCCTATTTTACCATGTTCCTCATCCCCGGTTCCTCTGGAAGAACAGCCTCGACACCCAGCACCCGCGCGAGGCCTTTGAGAGCGGCGAACGCCTCCGATCCGGTCGCCGACGCCCACGGGTCGAAGCGTCCCCCCGAACGGAGCGGGAGCCCGATCCGCGCCGCCTCCTGTGCGGAGCGGAAAAGGTAGTGGCGAGGACCGAGGTCCGGGAATTGGTCGGGGGCCGGGACTCCCTTCGCGGCCGGATCGTTCCCACTCCCCGGCGACGGCGGCATCCGCGATCCGCCCCCGCTTTGGGACCAGGTTTTTTCGATCCCCGTGATCAGGAGCGCCAGGGCTCCGCGGGTGACCGGATCGCCCAGGTGGTACGACCCGTCGGGAAACGGAGCCAGCCAGCCGCGCGCCAACGAGACCCGGATCCAGCGCTCTCCCCAGGCGCCGCGCGCCTCTTCGGTGTCGGACGGATACTCCTTCGCGCCGTGCCAGCTTGGCCGTTCGGGATCGGCTCCCAGCTCCGCGGCGAGCATCACCCCCAGCTCCCCGCGGGAGACGCTCGAATGCGCGCGTAGGGCCGCGTAGCCTTCCGGCAAACCCGCGGCGAGAGAGCGTGAATCCGAGAGAGCGCTCAATGCCTCCAGGGACGGGGCGTGCCCCGGATCGCGCGCGAGCGCGCGCGTGAGCGCTTCCGCGGCGAGCTTCGTTTGCTTCGCCTCGGCGTAGGCGAGCCCCAGACGATAGAGCGGCTCGGGGCTCAGCGTATCGAGCGCGGCGGCGCGATCGAACTCCTCCTTGGCGTCCTTGTAATGTCGGATGGCGGCGTGGTATCGCCCGAGTCCCACGTGCGCGGCCGCGAGAGCCGGATCCAGCTCGACGGCGCGGAGGAACGCGCGCCGGGCCGACTCGGCATCGGCGAGGGCCAGCGACGTGAGGCCCGCGCCCAGCTGCGCGCGGATCTCGAGCGGTTTCGACCCTGCCCGCGCCGCCGCGCGGGCCGCGCGCGCGTAGGCGCTGCGTGCGTCCGCCGGGTTCCCGCCGGCTGCGGTCGAATCCGCCTCCGCCAGCAAGACAGGGATCGCGACCGTCCCCTCGGGAAGCGCGGGGCGGGCGTCACGCCCGCCCGCACACCCGGCCGCGGCGCCGAGAAGGAGCGCGAGAAGGGTCAGCCTAGCCATGAAGCAGCTTTCTCTCCTTGAAGCTTGCGTACGCATCCCGTGTGACGACCACGTGATCCAGGATGTCGATCCCCAAGATGCGCCCCGCCTCCACGAGCCGGCGCGTGATCGCGAGATCCTCCTCGCTCGGGGTCGGATCCCCGCTTGGATGATTGTGAGCGAGGATCAAGCTCGCCGCCGAAATCGCGATCGCGGGCTGATAGACCTCGCGCGGGTGGACGATGCTCGCGTTCAGGCTACCGATCGAGATGATCTCGCGGCGGAGCACCTGGTTCCGTGAGTTCAGGTAGAAGCCGACGAAGTGCTCCCGGTTGGCGGCGCGAATGTCTCGCGTCAGATCGAAGACCGTCTCCGGACCGCGTACGAGAGGCGCTGCATCGCCGTCCGGCCACAGCCTTCGTCCCAGCTCCGCCGCGGCGAGGAGCTGCGCAGCGCGGGCCTGGCCCATGCCCCGGACCTGCAAGAGCTCCTCCACGGGCACGCGATGAAGCTGCCGGAGTGGGATCGCCGCCGTGACGCGCGCCGATAACTCGAGAATACCTTCGCCTGGCCCTCCGGTGCCGAAGAGCACGGCCACCAGGTCCGCGTCGGTCAGGACGCCTGGACCCGAATCGAGCAGCCGCTCTCGTGGCCGCTCGCCGTCCATCATGTCGTGGATCGTGGATCGTTTCGTCCGCCGCATCCCAGTGTTCCCCCGGGAGCGGGACCGCCGTGTGTGATGAGCGAGGTAACGCGATGCTATGGGGGAACCAGACTCGGCGCAAGCAAGATCCTACTCGAGCTTCAGGTCCTTCCGGTAAAGCTGGATTTTCCCGTGCGCTCGAAGCCGATCGGTCCAGGCCGCGGATCGTTGATCGAAGATCTCCTGTTTCAGCTCGCTTCGATGCTCCGCATATTGCTGTGGGCTCGCCGCGATGAGGGAATCCACCACGGCGTAAAGAGTCCCGAGCGATCCGGGCCGCCGTTTGAGCACCCTCCCCGGGTGCGAGGAGAAGATCTCTGCGTAGAGGGTGGAATCCTTCGCGAGAAGCGAATCGCGCGCCAGATCCGGGATCGGGCCGTGTCGTGAGAAGAGCCGCGAGGCCCTGAGCCCGCCGAGCGGGAGAGCCAGAGTTTCGAGATCCTTCCCCGCCTTGAGCCCCTGCGCGAGCGCTGTGTCGACGGAGTCGGCCATCACCCGCCTGCGCTCGGTCTGCACGTCCCGAATCACCTCCTCCTTCACGTCGGCGAAGGGGGCGGGATGGGGCGCCACGGAGCGGGTGAGCCGAGCCACGAGGTATCCCGTCTGGACCGGGATCGGCCGAGAGACGCCCCCTTCCGGCAGTGATCCGATGTCCGACTCCATGGTGGCAAGCGGTCCCAGGCCCGGAACCGGCTCCTGCCGCGCGAGCGGACCGCTTGTCGACGCCCCGCCGAATGGCTTCGCCAGGTCCTCAAAGCGTGCGCCTGGATGCGAGGCGGCCGCCGAGAACGCCGTCGCCTGGTTGCGCGCGAGCGAATCGGAGACGCTCTCGCCGAGGACGCCGTGGATCTCCGCGCGGCACTCCTCCAGCGTGCGGAGCCGTTGGGGCGTGATGCCCTCGAGCCGGATGATGTGAAAGCCGAATTTGGTCTCGACGACTTCGCTGGTCTGCCCCGGCTTGAGCGCGAACAACGCATCGCCGAACTCCTTGACGACCTCGCCGCGCGTGATTTCGCCCAGGTCCCCTCCTTTGGCGGCCGAGCCTCGGTCATCCGATCCTTCCTTGGCGACTCCCGCGAAATCCTCCCCGTCCTTGACGCGCTTCAGGAGATCCTGCGCCTTCTTCTGCGCATTTCCGCGAGCCCCGGGTCCATCCCCAGGACGGTAGGCGACCATGATGTGCCGCGCGTGTGCCCGGGCCGGTATCGTGAACTCGAGCGGGTGCCGGTCGTAATACGTGCGGATCGAGTCCTCGGGGACCGGCACGGAATCGGGCTTCGATTTTTGGAACACGACGTAGTCGAACACCCAGCGCTGAGGCGACTCGTATCGGTCGCGGTGCGATTCGAAATAGGTCCGGGCTTCCTTCTCGATCTCCGCCCGGCGCATGAGCTCCACTTCCGAGCGGGCGATGGCGCGAACCGCCTCGTAGGCGGGCAAGAATTTGGCGTCCACGGCCGTCACCCGCACGACGAAGACGGAATCACGGAGGACGCGCGGGCCGACCACCGTTCCAGGGCTGTTCTTGTACAGCGAATCGAGAAGCCCCCCTTCGACGAGGCGGGGCTGCTCGGGAGGCTGCCCCTCGTGGATGGAGGCTTGATCCAGCGTGGCGTCGAAACGGCGGGCGACCTCGTCCGCCCGGTCGCCGCGTTTGAGGCGCGCCGCTGCCTCCGCCATCGTCTTGAACGCAAGGTCGAGCTGGTGCTCCTTCCTGACGAGGTTCGGAAGCGATTTCACGACGGAGTCCGACCACGCGCGGGCCGTATCCGGCATGCCCGATGATTTCCGGATCCGCTCGAGGGTCTTCGCGACGTCACGGTCCGAAACAGGGCGCGAATCCACGAAGGAGTCCGTGGCCCGGGCGATGATCGAAGCCTGGAGGCGCTGCACGCGGTAGCGATCCGGGCGTGCGGCATAGTCCAGGCGACCCAGGGAGTCGAGCTCGGCGTCGCGAAGCGAGGCGTCAGCACGTCGCTTCACGAGCGGGACCACGTCCCGAAACGGGCGAGGGGCGGGCACCCGGTGCTCTTCGACCCGGGCCACTACGTAATACGGTCCCACGCCGATCGGCTCCGGGAGCCATTGCTTTGGCCGCGCGGCCTGGATCGCGCCCATCAGCGCGTCCGAGCGCCCCAGGCCCCGGATCGGCTCCCCGATCCGGAACACCCCCGAGTCCTTGACGCCGCCGAATTCCTTCGCGGCGGTTTCGACGGGCTTGCCGGACTTCACCGACGCCAGCAGGGCCCTGGCCGAGCCGAGGGCTTTGGCATGGGCGATGGCGCGGAGGGTGTCGGACGTGAGCCCCGTCGTCTCGACCGGGACGCGCACATAGGTGATCCGGGCCTCCTCCGTGCTCCTGAACTCGTCGGGATGAGCGTCGTAATAGGCGCGGATCTGTTCGGCGGTCGCCTGCAGCCCGAGCGAGACCGCGTCAGGGGTGAGCCACAGGAAACGGATCGACGCCTGCGCCGTCCGCTTCATGAACTCCTTTTTGAGCTCGGACTCGGGAACCGCGTATCGGGTTTTCATCCACGCGACATACTTGTCGAGGAGCACCGCGTTCTGGATCTGACCCAGGAGCTCTCGGTAGTTCGAGGCCGGCGAGAACTTGAACCCGCGGAACTTCACGGGATCGAACTTTCCGTTCGTCTTGAAGTAGGCATTCCGCTGAAGCCGCGCATCGAGCTCCGCTTCGGTCGCCGTGAATCCTCGCCGTTTGGCGTCCGCGACCCAGAGCCTCTCGCGAACAAGCTCTTGCAGGACGTTCTTTCGTAGCAGCCCCTTCTCGTCGTCGGTGAGCTTGCGCCCCGCCCGAGCCTCGATCTCCGCGAAGTACGGATCGGCGAGACGATCCCACTCAACTTTGGTGATCGGGATCCCATCGACCACGGCCATGATCTCCTGGCCGCCGGTCGCGGACTGGGGGGGCTGCATGGTGGAGGACTGCTCGCCGCGCCCAGGCGCGCCGGGGCGCGTCGGGGATTCCGCCCGGGGGCTTGAGACGACGCTTTGCGGAAAGGCGACGCCGAGAAGGAGCGGGATTGCCGCAGCGAGCGAACGTAGGTACGAAGAATGTCTCACGGGATCGCTTGAGTCTATTCAGCCGGTCCGATGCTGTCTACGCGAAATGGAAAAGACCTTGGATCATGCCCTGTCCGTTTTAAGTTTCATGGCGCCAACCGATTAAAGGTATAGTGCCGCCGCGATACACGAGCCCGCTCTTCGGCACTCATCAAACTCGCGGGACCTCGGTCTTGTTCCCGCCCAAGTCCTGGTGCACCCGCGGCGCGGTTGCTGGTTGGCCGACCGATCCACTACGATGTGCGCTCGCTCGTCTCAGGAGAGACGCGATACCCGACCGTATTAGGGGGATCCAATGCCGCCTCCCAATCCCGAGTCCAATGTCGCCGAGCGCCTCGCAGCTGAGGACCTGCTCGAAGCGTGGAACCTGCTCGTCCCCGAGGACCGCTTGGAAAGCTTTCAAGCGCTGCCGCGGCCCGAGGCCGAGGATCTCTTCCTGAGCCTGAGCGCGCGTGATCAGGCAGACCTCCTGCTCATGTTTCCCCAGCCCGAGCGCCGCTCCTGGATCCGGCTTCTCGCTCCGGATGACGCCGCAGATCTGATCCAGGAGATTCCGCCCGAGGAGCGAGAGGAGATCCTGGCGCTCCTCGACGATACGTCGCGGAAGGAAGTGAACGGGCTGCTCGCGTATGCGGAGGATGACGCCGGCGGGCTCATGAACCCCCGATACATCCGCGTCCGCCCCGACATGACCGTCGACGAGGCGATCACCTATTTGAGACGCCAGGCCGCGGATCGCGCGGGGGCGATGTATTACGCCTACGTGCTTGATGCCGAGCAAAAGCTGCGCGGCGTGGTTTCATTCCGAGAGCTCCTGTCGGCGAGGCCGGACCAAAGGGTCGAGGAATTGATGCAGACGGACCTGATCACGGTGCCCGAGGCGATGGACCAGGAGGAGTTGAGCCGTCTCTTCGCGACCTATCGTCTTGTGTCGTTCCCGGTCGTGGATGCGCAGGGGCACATGAAAGGCATCGTGACCCTGGACGACATCGTAGACGTCGTTCGCGAAGAAGCGACCGAGGATATCCAGAAGATCGGAGGTACGGCAGCCCTCGACGCGCCCTATCTCAGGATGGGGATCATGGACATGATCAAGAAGCGCGCGGGATGGCTCGCCGCCCTGTTCATCGGCGAAACGCTCACGGCGACGGCGATGGGATATTTCGAAGCCGAGATCGCCCGCGCCGTCGTCCTGGCGCTTTTTGTCCCTCTCGTGATCTCGAGCGGCGGCAATTCGGGCAGCCAGGCGACGACGCTCATCATCCGCGCCATGGCGCTGGGGGAGGTCCGGCTGCGCGACTGGTGGCGGGTCGTGCGGCGCGAATTCTTTTCCGGCCTCGGACTGGGGGCGATCCTCGCGACCATCGGCATCATCCGCATACTCGTGTGGCAGGCGTTCTTCCACACCTACGGCGAACATCACCTGCTCGTGGCGCTCACGGTGGCTGCTAGCTTGGTGGGCGTCGTGCTCTGGGGCACTCTCGTGGGCTCGATGCTTCCCTTCCTGCTGCGCAGGCTGGGGTTCGATCCCGCGAGCGCGTCGGCGCCTTTTGTGGCGACGCTCGTGGACGTGACGGGGCTGGTGATCTACTTCACGACGGCGAAGATCGTCCTCTCCGGAACGCTGCTCTAATCAAGGAACGGGTGTGGTTTCGCCCGCCTGTTCCTCGGCGTGATAGGAGCTGCGCACCAGGGGCCCAGAGGCGACCTGGCGGAACCCGAGCTTGAGCCCGTACTCACGGTAATGCGCGAATTCCTCAGGAGGAGCGTAGCGCTCGAGCGGCAGGTGCGATCCCGATGGAGGCAGGTACTGCCCCAGCGTCACCATCGAACACCCGTGCGCCTTGAGGTCGCGCAACAGCTCATCCACCTCCTCGACCGTCTCCCCCACGCCGAGCATGATCCCGGACTTAGCCGGGATCTTAGGCGTCATCCGCGTGACCCGCTGCAGTAGCTCGAGCGAGCGGCCGTAGCGTCCCGCGGGGCGGACGCGCGGATAGAGCCTCCGGACCGTCTCCATGTTGTGGTTCAGGACATCGGGACCCGCATCCAGCACGCTCCGCAGCGCGTCCCCGTTTCCCATGAAATCGGGAATCAGCACTTCCACCCTCGCGGCCGTGATCTCGGCCCGAATCGCACGAATCGTGGCGGCGAACTGGAACGCGCCGCCGTCGGGAAGCTCGTCCCGGTTCACGGAGGTCACGACCACGTAGCGGAGCCCGAGCAGGCGCGCCGCCTGCGCCACGCGTGCAGGCTCCTCGGGGTCGACGGGAAGCGGCTTCCCGCTCCGGATGTCGCAGAAGGGGCAGGAGCGCGTGCACACGTTCCCCAGAATGAGGAAGGTGGCGGTATGGCGCGAGAAGCAATCACCGATGTTCGGGCAATTCGCGCTCTCGCACACCGTATGGAGATCGAGCGTTCGTAGGATTGCTTTCGTCTCGAGGTAGGCCTTACCCGCTGGAATCCTCGCCTTGAGCCACTCCGGCCGCCGCGGAGGCAGCGACTCGGCGCTCAGTCTGCCGTACGAACGGAGCGGCTTTCGCTTCTCCCCTGCCTCCCTTCGCCTATCGGACGCAAGCCCGAGCCGAATCGCCCCGCCTGGCGCAGGCAAGGCGGTCGACGGGATCCCCGCCGGCGACACGCGCCGCTCAGAAGTGGATCGATCGTCCATCGGTCGCGAACATGGCCTCCATCGTCGCTTCGGCCAGAGTCGGGTGCGCGTGAACGACGTCCGCCAGCTCGAGCGCGGTCGCCTCGAAGTGGCGCGCGACCACGGACTCCGCGATCTGCTCCGTCGCGAGCACGCCGATGATGTGGACGCCCAGAATCTCCCCGCTCGAGGCGTCCGCGACGGCCTTCACGAAGCCGTCGCCCTGCCCCAGGATTCCCGCTTTGGAATTGGCGATGAACGGAAATTTCCCGATCTTGACCGCGCGCCCCGAAGCGCGTGCCTGGGCTTCGGTCATGCCTACGCTCGCGATCTGGGGGTGACAATAGGTGCAGTTCGGGATCGCCTGATAGTTCACCGGGTGCGGGCGCCGTCCGGCGATTTTCTCGACCGCGACGATGCCTTCATGCGATGCGACATGCGCGAGCGCTGGGCCCGGAACAATGTCGCCGATCGCGTAGATTCCGGGAACGCTTGTCTCCATGTACTCGCTCACGCGAACCAGTCCGCGTTCCACCGCGACGCCCAGCGCCTCGAGCCCGATGCCTTCCGTGCGGGGCTTCCGGCCGGCCGCCATGAGGACGCGTTCGGTGTGATAGCGCTCGAGCTTGCCCTGGACCTCGACCTCGCTCCACGCTTGGTCCCCCTCCACCCGTACGCCCTTGATCGAAGCGTTCACCAAGATCTCCATTCCCTGCCGGGTGAACGAGCGCTGGAGCGCCTCCGAAATCTCGGCGTCCTCGAGCGGCATGAGCCGGGGCTCCCTCTCGATCAGGATGATCTTGGAGCCGAACGAGTGATAGATCGATGCGAACTCGACGCCCACCGCCCCCGCGCCGATCACGAGCAGCGACTCCGGCACGCGATCCAAGCTCAAGATGTCGTCGCTGGAAAGCACGACGCGGCCGTCCACCGGCGCCATGGGAAGCGATCCCACGCTCGATCCGGTGGCGAGCACGATTGCCCCCGCCTGGACCTCGCTCGTCCCCCCGACGGCGTCCGTCACCGCGATCCGGTCCTTGGCCTTGACCCGGCCGGTGCCTTTGATCGTGACGACCTTGTTCTTCTTGAGCAGGGACTCGGTACCCATCAGGTTCTTCTTCACCACCCGGTCCTTCCGCTCCATCGCGGCTTTCAAATCCAGGGAGGCTTCCGAGACGCGGACCCCAAGCTCTCCCGCGCGGCGCGCGAGCAGGAGGACTTCCGCGGTCTCGAGCAGTGCCTTCGTGGGAATGCAGCCCACGTGAAGGCACGTGCCGCCTACCTTCTCCTTCTCGATGAGCGCCGTTTTTAGCCCCAGCTGTCCGGCGCGGATCGCGGCGACGTACCCGCCTGGCCCGCCGCCCAAAATGGCGACGTCGTAGCGTTCGCCGTTCATCAAACCTCCTGGTTACGTTTTAGGCTGCTGCGCGAGCCTCGCCCGAATGATGGGCTCGAACAGATCGATGGGAATCGGGAAAATCGTCGTCGAGTTATTCTCGGTCGCGATCTCGGAGAGCGTTTGAAGGTATCGGAGCTGCATGGCGAGGGGCTGCGTCGCGATGACCGCGGCCGCCTCGGAGAGCTTCTGCGACGCCTGAAGCTCGCCCTCGGCATTGATTACCTTGGCGCGGCGCTCGCGCTCCGCCTCCGCTTGCCGTGCGATGGCGCGCTGCATCTCCTGAGGGAGGTCCACGTTCTTCACCTCGACGGTGCTCACCTTGATGCCCCAGGGCTCGGTATGGCGGTCGATCACGAGCTGAAGCTCCTGGTTGATCTTTTCGCGCTTGGAGAGAAGCTCGTCCAAATCGGACTCGCCCAGAGTGCTGCGCAACGTCGTCTGGGCAATCTGGGACGTGGCGTAGAGGTAATTCTCCACCTCGAGCACGGCCCGGTTCGCGTCGAGGACGCGGAAATAGATCACCGCGTTCACCTTGACCGTTACGTTGTCCTTCGTGATCACGTCCTGCGGCGGCACGTCCATCGCGACGGTTCGGAGCTGCACGCGCACCATCTTGTCGACGATTGGGATGAGCAGGATGAGACCCGGGCCCTTGGCCCCGATCGCACGCCCCAGGCGGAATATCACGCCCCGCTCGTATTCGCGAAGGACCTTGATGGCGCTCGACAACACCAGGATCGCCAGAAAGATCAGCACCGCCGCGGAAACAGAAACCATCGCCTTTCCCCCTCCCTAAGCTTTCCGGACGCGTAACCGCATGCCGTCGACGCGATCGACGACCACGGGCGCTCCCTTCTCGATTCGCTCGTCCGCTTCCGCCACCCAGTATTCCCCGTGCACGAAAATCCGCCCCTCGCGGGGACCGAGCTCCGTCAACGCGACCCCGCGCTCTCCCACGAGCCCCTCCCGACCGGTTACGGGTTTCCGCCGCAGCGCGCGGAACCCGGCGCCGACCACGAAGCCGAAGAATAGCACCGTCGCGATTACGACCGTAACGATCACCGACAGCGAGACACGCATGGCGCCTCCATCTCCACTCAGCAAGACCAGAGAACCAAGCACCAGCGACACGATTCCTCCGACCGCGAGCAGACCGTGGCTCTGCACCTTGATGTCCACGACGAAAAGCAGCATCGCGAAGAGGATCAGGAACAGCCCGGTCAGGTTGACCGGCAGAGCCTGGAACGCAAGGAACGCGAGGAGGAGACAAATCCCGCCCACGATGCCGGGCAGGATCGCGCCGGGGTTCGAAAGCTCGAAGAGGATCCCGTAGAACCCGAGAATGAAAAGGATGTACGCGATGTTGGGATCGAGAATCCGACCCAGGATCTTCTGCCGCCAGGTCGCCGAGACCTCATGGACCACGGCGTCCTTCGTGTGCAGGGTCCGCGTGAGGCCCGCGATCGTGACCTTCCTCCCGTCGATCCGGCGCAAGAGCTCGTCCAGGTCGCGGGCGACGTAATCCACGACGTGGAGCTTCAACGCCTCGTCTTCGGGGAGCGAGCCCCCTTCGCGCACGGCCTTCTCCGCCCAGTCGGCGTTGCGCCCTCGCTGGGCGGCGAGCGACCGGATATAGCTCACGGCGTCGTTTCTCACCTTTCGGGCGAGATCCTTGCCCGTGTCCCCTCCCCCAACGTTGACCGGGGTTGCCGCGCCGATCGAGGTGCCTGGTGACATCGCGGAGACGTGGGCGGCGTATGCGATGAACGTCCCCGCGGAGGCCGCGCGGCCCCCGGCGGGGGAAACGTAGACGACGACCGGAACCTCGGAGACGAGGATGCGCTTGATGATGTCGCGCATGGCGGTGTCGAGTCCGCCCGGCGTGTCGAGCCGGATCACGAGCGCCTCGCGCTTGTCACGCTCGGACCGACCGATCGCCTGGACGATCACCTGAGCCGAGATCGGCTGAATCGCTCCGTCCATGGTGAGGACGTCGACCACGGGCTTGTCGGTGGTGGGTGGTGCCTTGGCCGCGGACGGGGCGGCCCCGAGCAATAGGACGGCGGCGCACGCCGAGAGGGCGAGGCGCATGCATCGCCCCCGATGTGCCGGTTCGCGCAGGACCACGGCGGTCAGCTCCGTTCCTTGGAAGCCTGAATCGTCTCGGGGCGGCGGATCCGGTTCCGCTCGTCGACCGTGACGATGGTCGGGACGTGCCGTAGGATCTCCTCGCGCTCCATGAGCGCGTACGTGAGGATGATCACGGTGTCCCCCACGTGAGCGAGACGCGCGGCGGGCCCGTTCAGGCAAATGACCCCCGATCCTCTTTGACCGCGGATGGCATAGGTATCAAAACGCTCGCCGTTGTTGACGTTCAGGATCTGGACCTGCTCGTTCGACAGGATATCGGCGGCGTCCATCAGGTCCGCGTCGATCGTCACCGAGCCTTCGTAGTTCAGGTCGGCTTCGGTGACCGTCGCGCGATGGATCTTCGACTTGAACACGGCTAGGCGCACGCGAGGACGGCCTCCCTGGCGGCGGCGAAGTGTCGCTCCGGCGCGGTGGACGGGACGGCACAGCCCGGTCCCAGAATGAAGCGGGTCCCGCCGGATGCTTCGATCGACGCGCGGGCCTGCGCCTGCACGGCATCGGGCGGTCCTTCGACCATCACGCCCTCGTGGTCGATTCCCGTGAGAAGCGTCTTATCGGTGAGTGGCTTCATGTCGGCGATCGACGGATTGGTGGGCTCGTGCGCCGCCCACGAGAGGATCGATACCGGGTAGTCCAGGTGCTCGCGCAGAAAGGCGCGCGGGCCGCACACGTGGACTGTGTTGAGCGGGCCGCGCCTCGCCGCCTCGAGCACGCGGAGGTCGTAGGGGCGGCCGAACTCGGCGAGCAGCGCCTTGTCGATCACCGTCGCGTTTCCGTAGTCGGTCGTCGCGAAGAAAATCCCGGAGCACCCCCGCTGCATCGTCTCGCGAACGAACGCGGCATAGGTCTGGGTGATCGCGCGGAGCGCGCCGTGGACGCGCTCGCCGTGGCGCCGAAGGTGATCCACGAAAACGGCGTCGTCGTTCACCAGGTCCGCGGCGATCGAGATCGGGTTGAATACGGTCATGAGCCAGTCGGTGTCTCCCTGCACCTGCGCCGCGATCCGCTCTTCTGCATCGAGCATCTCTCCCAGGGTTCCTTTCGTGGGATCGAGGGGACGGATCCGGTCCCAATCGCCGGGCTCCCGTACGGGCGACTGGACGACCTTGGGTTTGTCGAGCGGGCCCAAACCCGGCCGCTCGGTCCGCACTCCCCAATCCTCCACGTGGTAGGAGGCCCGTGGGTTGACCTTCATCAGGTCCCAATCGTACGTCTTCTGGAAGGAGAGCATGACCTCGGCCAGAGCCTCCGCCGATCCTTCCCGGTCGTAGAAATGCCGCCAAAAGGACATCGGGGGCCGGTCGGTGCGTTCGCCCTGAAGCGTCTTCCGGATTCTTTCGCGCCGCGTCATGCTATTCGGGCCTTCCACGGGCCGAGGTTAAATCCTTGCAAGTCCTTGCAGCGTGGGCGCAAGATGCCGATGGTACACGGAACCCAACCCCCTCACAAGCCTGCTCGAATCCCCGCAAATCGCCGGAACAACTTGGGATAGCGCCATGCAAGTTATTCGACATCTCCCATTTACGCTTGCCGGCTCCCCAGCGCTTTGGATGCTGATGGAGCCCTTGCGCTTCTCGCGACCGGTTGCGCCTCAAGCGCACGTGATCCGGGATCGGGAATGTGTCGGTGTTCAGGGGATTTGGGGGTTCGTGGATGATCGAAGCTGGGGGCGTTCCGTTACAGGACGGTAGCCCTAGGCCAAAGCGTCCGGCGGCGTGAACGGCTCGGGAACCCTCACCGGCTGGCCCAGCACGCGCCCGTAGAAATCCTCGTACATCGGGATGATCTTCTCGACGTTGTAGTGCTCGATCGCCACCCGGCGCGCGGCCTCGGACATCGCCGCGTGGCGCTTGTCGTCGGAGAGGATCTCGATCGAGCGGCGGGCCATGCCCTCTACGTCGCCGACCGGCAGGAGATACCCGGTCTCGCCGTTCCGAACCAGCTCGGGCAACCCCTCCGCGTTCGACGCGATGACGGGAACGCCGGCGGACATCGCCTCCAGAGCGGCCAAACCGAAGCTCTCGTGCCTGCTCGGCAGAATAAAGAGGTCAGCGCAGCCGATGACCTCCTCCACGGCGTCCAGCTGTCCGAGCCAGCGGATCCACTTCGTCACGCCCAGCTCGTCCGCCACCTCGCGCGACGGCACGCGCTCCGGTCCGTCCCCCACGAGGAGGAGCCGGCTCGGAACCTCGCGGCGAACCGCGGCGAAGACGCGCACGACATCCGGCACGCCCTTGCTCGCTCGGAAGTTCGAGATGTGGAGGAGCAAACGCTCCCCCTTCTTCACGAACTGCTCCTTGCGGCAGGAGCTTTCGAGCCGCGGGGCGAACCGGGTCGGGTCCACGAAGTTCGGGATGACCTCGATGCTGTTCTTCAGCCCGAAGACCTCGAGGGTCCTCTCTTTCAGATAGCGGGAGACCGCGGTCACCCCGTCGCTCTGCTCGATGCCGAATCGCGTGAGCGGCCGGAACGAGGGATCCGCCCCGACGAGAGTGATGTCCGTGCCGTGGAGTGTGGTGACGATCTTGAGCTTGGTCGACCGCGCCACCTGCCGCGCGAGGTAGGCGCAGACCGCGTGCGGCACGGCGTAGTGCGCGTGCAGCACGTCGAGCTGGATCTCGTCCGCTACCTCGGCGAGCTTCGCCGCGAGCGCGAGGGTGTAGGGCGGGTATTGGAAGAGCGGATAGGCCAGCATCTGCACTTCGTGGAACACCACGTTTTCCTGAAACTGCTTGAGCCGGAACGGAAGCGCGTAGGAGATGAAGTGCACCTCGTGGCCGCGCTTCGCCAGCTCCATTCCCAGCTCGGTCGCGACGACGCCCGAGCCGCCGTGTGTCGGATAGCAAGTGATGCCGATTTTCACTCGATCAGTCCCCCGCCGGAACGAGCAGGTGCGCGCCCGGCTTCGTTACCTTCTCCCGGAGCGTTTTCACGAGGCCCGCGCCGTGATTCGCCTCGTATCCCAGAATGGACATGCTGCGCTCCTGAAGGCCCCCCTTCGGAAAGAGGCTTCCCCTCGCGCGGCGGATCTTTTGCACGGATTCCTCGTGGCGCCGTTTCCAGACCTGCATGAGCTTCTTTTCCAGGACCTGTCCTTCGTGGATCACCTTGCCGGTCGCCGTTTCGACCGCCGCCTTGAGCGAGGGATCGAACGCGGTCACCGCCGTCTCGAGCCTCCTCATGCTCTCGATCCACCCCGATCGCTCCTTCTCGAAGAGCGCGGGGAAGTCGACCGGCAGAAGCCGCGAGAGCACCTCCCGGATCACGACCTCGACGTCACCCGCGAGCGCGCTCCATTCGATGCCGAAGCGATCGAGCGTCTTCGAGATCTTCCGTTCGAGGATCGTGGCGCCCGCGCGCGGCACAACCGCCGGCGGCTTCATTTCGAATAAAGGATACAACGCGTTCACCTGGGCCCAATACGCGACCTCGGCAGGACCGCCGACGTAGGCGGCCGTCGGAAAAAGATAATCCTGCATCAGAGGGCGTAAGAGCACTCCCGGGCTTACGTTCTCCGGCTCCCGGCGAGCCTTCGCGAGGAGCTCCCGAGCGGCAATCGTGCGGCCCGTTTCCGCGAGGCGCAAGGTGCCGTCTCCCGAAAGCCTGAGCGCCTCGCGGGTCTCGCCGTGCCAGAAGAGGTTCAGCTCCTGGCCGGTGCGCGCGATCTGGGCGTGGTAGCCGGCGGCCGAAAGCTCGGCCCCGGTTCGGCGTGCAGCCTCGGCCGACCGACCGCCCAGCTCGATTTCCCGCTCGAAGACCGGGAGGGCGAGACGTTTCGCCTCACGGTCTCCGGGATCGAAGACGAGCGCGCCCCAGGGCACGACCCACCCGCCGGCGAGCCTGGCAAACGCATCGATCCAACTACATCCGGGCGAATAGGATCCGCGAAGCCGATCGACAACTTCCTCACGGAATCCCGCGGAGCCGAGCGCCTCCCCCACTTCACCCACGAGATCCGCAACGGGATCTCCCAGCGCCACGCGAGAAAGCGACACGCCCCGCGGAGCGGCCTCGAGCGGATACTCGAATTCCCGCGGCTCCACCGCGCCGTCTCCCACGATGATCCGGCGAACTTCCTCGAAATCATGGTCGTCGGACGCGATCCAGAAGATCGGCACGACCGGGCGGCCGGAGGCGGCCTCCAGATCCCTCGCGAACGCGATCGCGGTGATGGCCTTGTACAGGGTATAGAGCGGTCCGCCGAAGAGCCCGGGTTGTTGCCCCGCCACGACCACCAGCGCATCCGGACGCGCGAATCGATCCAGGCTCGCGCGCGAAGCCTCGAGAAATCCCCACCGCTCGGCCTGACGTTTCAGAATCGACGCCATCTCCGCCCGTCGCGAAGCGGGGTAATCGCGCGTGGCCCCCGCCTGGACGCACGATGCGGGATCCCGGTAGTCGACGGGGTAAAAGCGGCACACCCGCTCGGGTGCGTTCAGGAAATCCCGATAGATCGCGGAGGGGTAGAGCAGCTTTTCCAGCTCAGATGACGTTGGTCTCCTCCACACGCACTTCGCCGCTCCATCCACGATCAGCTCCGAGAGCGCCGCGCCTATCGCGGGACTGTGCATGAACCCGTGGCCGCTGAAGCCGACCGCGAGATAGAGCCCCTTCACCTCGTCTACCGAGCCCACGATGGCGTGATGGTCGGGCGTCGTGTCGTAGAGTCCGGCCCAGCCGTTCAGAATGTTGGCCTTCTCGAGGATCGGCGCGCGCATGAGGGCGGCCTCCACGAGCTTTTCCAGGTAGGCGTCATCCACGTTCATGCTGAACGTGGGAGGGTCGGATTTGTCGACCATGCCGAGCATGATGCCGCCGGTCTCTTTTCGGAAATACAGCCCGGTTCCTGAGTCGATGATGAACGGGATCGGGTCGGGAATCTCCGGGAAGGTCTCGGTCATGAAGAGATGCCTCCGGTACGGCACGACCGGCACCTCGATTCCGAGCGGTTTCACCAGCGCCGGGATCGCGGGGCCGGCGGCGGCCACGACCACACTCGAGGAAAACTCGCCGATCGAGGTTTGGAGACCCCGTGCTACTCCGTGCTCGGCCACGATCTGCTGCACCTCCGCCTGCTCGTGGAACACGGCTCCACGCTGCTTGGCCGCGTTCGCGAACGCGATCGTCACCTCGTAGGGCCCGGCGAAGCCATCCTTGGCGGAGTGGGTCGCTCCGTACACGTCGTCCGTCCGGAGGAAGGGCCATTGGGCGGCCACGTCGTCAGGCGTGAGGAGAGAAACTTGAACCCCGAAGCGCCGCTGGAACGCGACACGAGCCTTGAACTGCTCGAGCTGCTCGGGCGAGACGGCCAGAAAGAGATAGCCGACCTGGTGAAACTCGGCGTCGGCGCCAAGGATCTCCTTGAAACGCTCGTAAAACGCGATGGAGTAGAGCGAGAGCTTGATATTGGTCTCGGTCGTGAACTGCGCGCGGATGCCTCCCGCGGAACGCCCCGTGTTGCCGCTTCCGAGAAGGTCGCGCTCGAAGACGTGGGGCTTGAGGCCGCGAAGCGTGAGATGGTAGGCGATGCTCGCGCCGATCACGCCCCCGCCGATGATGAGCGCGTCGGCGCGCTCCGCCACGAGGCCTTACGCCCCCTCGAGCGCCGGCTCCCCGACGAAGGGATTGGTCCGGATCTCGAGGCCGATCGTGGTCTCGGGGCCGTGCCCGGGGTAGACCCGGGTCTCTCCGGGAAATCGGAAGAGCCGCTCGCGGATGGAGCGGACGAGGGTCGGCCAATCGCCGCCGGGGAGATCGGTCCGCCCGACCGAGCCGCGGAAGAGCACGTCGCCCGCGATCAGCCCTTCCTTCGTCACGAAGGTCACGCTTCCAGGTGAGTGCCCGGGCGTGTGGATCGCGCGAACCTCGATGCCGGGAACGCCCACCTCCTCGCCCTCTTCGATCGCGTGGGCGATGGGGGCGGAACCCTGCCATGAAAGCCCGATCCCGGCGGCCTGCTCTGCCCCTCGCTCGTACAGCGGCCGGTCGGCCGCGTGGAGCCACACCGGCGCGCCGGTGGAGTCGTGAAATCGCTTCACCGCGTGGATATGGTCGATGTGGGCGTGGGTGATGAGGATGCGTTTGACGTCGAGCCCGCGCCGCGATATCTCCGCGAGCACCTGCTCGCTCTCGAGGGATGGATCGACGACGATCGCCTCGGTCCCCGACGCGGCGGTGAGAAGATAGAGGTTGTTGTCGAGCGGGCCGACCGAGAACCGCTCCACCCGCACGGTCAGGCCTTACACGCGGTGATCGCCGTGATGCCGAACATGGGAAGCCCGACCATGTCCACGTCCTTGAACCCCGCCTTCTCGAGCAGTGAGTAGAGCTCCGACCGGGTGAGCGCTTCCGCGAAGCGCGGGCCGTAGCTCGCCAGCGCGTTAAGGCGGAACAGAGCCGCCTCGCGTGGCTCGGCCTTCGAATCCTCGAGGATGAACTCGGTCACAAGCAGCATCCCCCCCTTGCGGAGGGAGAGGGTCACGGCCTCGAGGACCTTCGGCAGATCCGGCCGGCTCCGCTGGGAAAGGTAATGGGAGAGGAGCACCAGGTCGTACTCCCCGCCCGGCTTCCCCTCATCGGGGTACCCCGACTCGAAATGGACCCTGTCCTCGAGCTTGGTCGAGCGGATGAACTCCTCCGCCAGATCGCGGAAAATCGACCGGTCGAAAAGCGTGGCCTGGAGCTGCGGGTAGCGGCGCGCCAGGCAAAGTGCCCCGGCACCGGTGTGGCTGCCCACGTCCAGCAAGCGGGAATACGTGCTGAATTCGATGTCGAGGATCTCGGCGAGGCGCATCATCAAAGCGTACGCGCCGTTGTGGAACGCGCGGGCGAGTGCCAGGTCCACCCCGTCGACGGCGTCCGGTGGAAGCGGGGGCGCGCCCCGGCGCACCGTGTCCCCGAGCCCCTGCCAGATGCCAAAGAGGGGATCGCGCATGAAGCGAACGAGATCGACGTAGGACCCGGGGGATCCCTCCACGAGGTATGCGTTTGAAACCTCGTCGTTCCGGTACCGATCCCCGTTCCGGTGAAGGAACCCCAGCGCGCAGTTCGCGTCCAGGAGCGCTTCCATTCCCACAGGGTCGGCCCCTGTTTGCTGGGCGATCTCGGGAGCGGTCTTGGGCCCGCCGAACAGAACGGTGAATACCTTGAGATCCACGGCCGTCAGGAGCGCCTGGCTGGCCCAGAACCCCGTTGCCACCTGCAAGATAGGCACAGGGCTGCGACGCCCGGATACTGAGGGGAGAGGCCCCGCCGCACGACCCATCTGATTCATGACATGCTCCTCACCGGCTTCATACTAGGGGACGGGACCGGCGCATTCAAGCGTGGCCCTCGCGACTTTGGATGCCGGGACTCATAGAAGGTCGCGCTCGGATTCGCTGGTCTCGATTCGGACGCGCGCGAGCTCCCGATCGATTTCCATCACGGCGTCCCGCAGGAGTGCTCCCTTGTCGCGGTACGGCACGAAAGCGGATTTGAAACCGTTCATGAGGACTTGCCGGACGTCCGTCGGGGTCAGCGCGAACGTGCGCACCGCCCGCTCCAGCTCGTCGGTCATGGTCGTGGAAGAAACGAGCCGGTTGTCCGTATTGAGCGTGACGCGGACCCCCAGCCTCAGGTAATCGCGAAAGGGATGCTCCTCGAACGTGGGGGTGGCTCTAGTCTGAACGTTGGAAGTGAGACACATCTCCAGCGGGATGCGATGGTCGTTCACGTAATCCAGGGTCAGGAGGTCCTCGCGGAGGCGCGTCCCATGTCCGATCCGATGCGCCCCGCACTGATGGAGCGCCTGCCGGATGCTGGCGGGCCCGAACGCCTCACCCGCGTGGACGGTCACGTTGACGTTGTTGCGTAAGACGCGGTCGAAGGCCTCCCGATGCGCCTTGGCAGGATAATCCTTCTCCGCGCCCGCCAAATCGAACCCGACGACCCCGCGGCCGACGTACGCCACCGCAAGATCGGCCAGCTCCAGAGATAGCTTCGGGCTCAGGTGCCGGATGCCGCAGATGATGGTCCCGGTCCGAATCCCGTAGCGGCCGCCCGCTTCGGCGAGCCCGCGCAGCACGGCGTCGACCGTGTCGTGGAGCCTGAGCCCCCCCTTTACATGGAGCGCCGGACAATAGCGGACCTCCATGTAGCGGACGTTCTCCATGTGCGCGTCTTCCGCGAGCTCGAAGGCGACGCGCTCGAGCGCTTCCCTCTTTTGCAAGATGGAGAGCGTCAGGTCGAACGCCTTGAGGTAGGTCGGTAGGCTGACGCCCGCGGTCAGCCGGTTGAGAAAGCTCCGCAGCTCGGCCTCACCACGCACCTCGAGGCGGATGCCCTGCTCCTTCGCCAAGGCGAAGAGCGACTTCGGGCGGATGGATCCGTCAAGGTGAACGTGGAGGTCGGTTTTCGGCAGCGCGTGGAGGATCGAGCGGCGGCGCCGGGCGTCACCCCACGGCGACGTCCGCCGTCGCGGCGGCGATCGGCGCACCAAGCTCTCCCACGGTGGAGTACGAGAGTCCCGAGAATGCGGGGACCGCTTGGGCAAGACGGAGGAATATCCGCTCGGGGTCGGGGTCTGTTACCGGCAAGACGCCGAGCGCTTGGCCCAGATCTTGGAGAATGCGCCAATCCTCGCGGGTATCGCCGCGGATCGTGAGTACCTTTCGGATGCGCTGGACGCGGCCCTTCGAATTCGTGAAGGTCCCCTCCTTCTCCGCGAACGTGACACCCGGCAGCACCCAGTGCGCGCGGTCCGATACCGGCGAAGGCACGAAGTCGACCACCAGAAGGAGGTCCACCTTCTGGAGCGCACGCTCCACGATCGCGGGATCACCGAAAAGGTCGAGCGGACCGCCGCGCAGGAACACGAGCGCCTTGATGGTGCCTTCGGCCGCGGCGCGCATCATGTCGCGGACGCCGAGGCCGCTGGCTCCCGGCGCCACGCCGCAGAGCGCGGCCCCCCGCGCGTTCGGATCCTTGTCTCCCTCGATCGTGAACTTCTTGTACGCGACCTCCTGCTGTGGCCTCGGTGGGAAGTCGACGTTCAAGACGCCGAGCCCGTCCTTGAAGACGGCCCGGGTGAGATAGCACTCCTCGTTGGTCAGCGTCCCGGATCCCACGACCCCCACGGCGCGCGCGCCATGACGGACGATGATGTCCCTCAGAGCCTGTGCGATGTCCAGAATCGCCTGTTTCCAGGGGACGGGCCGCGACGCCCCATTCGCTGCGCGGGCCGGGGCCAGAAGCCGCTTCGGATCGTGGAGGAAATGGAATCCTCCGCGGCCGCGGTCGCAAATCCACCACTGGTTCACGTCCATGTTGGTGCGTGCGGTGATGCGAAGGATCTCGTTCCTGCGCGGGTGGTAGCCCACGGTGATGTTGCACCCCTTCGAGCAATGCGGGCAGACCGAAGATACGTTGGTGAGCTCCCACGGGCGCGCTCGGAAGCGGAAGTCCTTGCTGGTGAGCGCGCCCACGGGGCAGATATCCGCGATGTTTCCCGCGAGCTCGTTCTCGATCTTTCGACCGTCGACCGTGCCGATGTAGGTCTGCTCTCCGCGGCTCAAGACGGCGATCTCATCCAGACCGGCGACCTCCTTGCACAGGTTGACGCAGCGCATGCATAGAATGCAGCGGTTCTTGTTCAGGACGAGCTTTCCGCCCACGTCTTCCTCGGGCCAGGTGATCTTCTCGAACTTGAAGCGGCTCCGCGCGGGCCCCATGAGCATGGTGTAGTCCTGGAGCGTGCACTCTCCGCCCTTGTCGCACACGGGGCAATCGAGCGGGTGATGAATGAGCAGGAATTCCATCACGGCACGGCGCGCGTCGGCGACCTTGGCTGAGCGGGTGATGACGTGCATCCCCTCTTCCACCTGCGTCGCGCAGCCCGCCACCAGCTTCGGCCGGCCCTCCAGCTCACAAAGGCAGATCCGGCACACGCCGACCACCGGCAGCCCGGGGTGGTAGCAGAAATGCGGAACGGCGACTCCCGCATTCTTGGCGGCCTCGATGAGATTGGTCCCCTTCTCGACCGCGATCTCCCGCCCGTCGACTTTGATTTTCACAGAAGCCACGCGACCCTCTAGTGGAGCGAGCCGCCGCCCAGCGGGCAGCGCCTCTCCGTTATGTGCTGGAGGAACTCCTCCCGGAACTTCTTCGCAAAGCCTCGCGTGGGCCACGCGGCCGCGTCGCCCAGGGCGCAGATCGTGTTCCCCTCAATCTGATCGGTGATGGAGAGGAGCGTATCCAGATCGCGCTCCTCGCCTTCGCCCGTCTCGATTTTCCACAACAGCCGCTGCATCCAGCCGCAGCCCTCGCGACACGGCGTGCATTGGCCGCACGACTCGTGCGCGAAAAACCGAGCCGTGATCCAAGCGGCCCGAACCATGCACGTGGTGTCGTCCATGACGATCGGGGTGCCGGTCCCGAAGAGCGACCCGGCCCGGGTGAGAGAATCGAAATCCATCGGGAGATCGATCTCATCGCCGCGGAGCACCGGGCAGGACGCGCCGCCGGGGATCACGCCCTTCACCGGTCGGCCGCCAGGGACGCCGCCTCCGTGCTCATCGATCAGCTCGCGAAGGGAAATCCCCATCGGCAGCTCGAAGACTCCCGGGCGGTTGACGTGACCGCTCAGGCCGTAGAGCTTGGGACCGCTGTTCCGCTCGGGCCCGATGGAGCTGAACCATTCCCAGCCGAGCTTTACGATGTGCGGGACGCACGCCAGGGTCTCCACGTTGTTCACGACGGTCGGGCAGCCGAAGAGCCCGACGACCGCGGGGAAGGGCGGTTTCAGACGCGGCCATCCGCGCTTTCCCTCGAGCGACTCGATGAGACCGGTCTCCTCACCGCAGATATAGGCGCCCGCGCCTACGTACATCGTGACCTCGCACGACCAGCCCGAGCCCAGAATATTCCTCCCGATGAAACCCGCCGTCCGGGCTTCCTCGATGGCCCGCTCGAGCAAACGCGCCTCGTGCGCGAACTCGCCTCGAATATAGATGTACGCGCGGTTCGCGCCGATCGCATAGGAGCCGATGAGCGTTCCTTCCAGGAGCTGGTGCGGATCCTTTTGACAGATGAGCCGGTCCTTGAACGCGCCCGGCTCGCTCTCGTCGGCGTTCACGCACATGTACTTCGGCTTGTCGGTCGACTTCGGGACGAATCCCCACTTGGTACCCGTCGGAAATCCGGCGCCGCCGCGGCCCCGGAGTCCCGAACGCTTCACCAAGTCGATGATTTCGTCCGGCTGCTTCTGAAGCGCCATGGCGAGCGCCTCGTACCCGCCGTGCTTCCGGTAGACTTCGAGGGTATGCGATTCCGGATACTGCATGGTCTTCGTGAGGACAGGCTCGAACGTCGCGGTCAGCATGTCAGCGGTCCACCTCGCCCAGAACGATGTCGATGCTCCCGATGCACGCGACCGTGTCGGAGACCATGCGTCCGACGCACATGTCCTCGAGCGCCTGCAGGTTGATGAGGGACGGAGGCCTGACTCGCGTCCTGTGCGGAATCGGTCCGCCGTCGCTTACGACGTAGAAGCCAAGCTCCCCCTTCGGCGATTCGATCGCGAAGTAGGCGTCCCCCGGCGGGGCGCTGTAGCCTTCCGACATGATCTTGAAATGATAGATCAGCTCCTCCATGTTGAGCTTTACGTCGGTCCGGTCCGCCGGGAAGAGGTAGGGATTGTCGCACCGCACGGTCCCCGGGCGCAGGCGATCCAGACCCTGGCGCACGATCGAGAGCGACTGTTTCATCTCCTCGATCCTGCACAGGTAGCGATCGTACACATCGCCGTTCCGTCCGAGCGGCACCTCGAAGTCGTACGTCTCGTAGCCGGAGTAGGGCTGCGCTTTGCGTACGTCGTACCGGAAGCCGCTACCGCGGAGCGTCGGCCCCGTGACGCACAGATCGATCGCCTGCTCCGGGCTCAAGGCCCCTACGCCGATCGTGCGCTTCATCCAAATCCGATTCTTGCTGAGCAGATTCTGGTACTCCCCGAGAGCGATCGGAAACTCGTCCAGGAACCTGGACACGTGAGGCACGAACGTGTCCGGAACATCCTGGAAAAACCCTCCCACGCGGAAGTAGCTCGGCGTGAGCCGAGAGCCGGCGATCATGTCGTTCACGTCGAGGAGCTTCTCGCGCTCGCGGAAGCAGTAGAGGAACACGCTCATCGCGCCGAGGTCGATCGCGTGGGTCCCCAGCCAGACAAGATGCGAGGAGATGCGGGTCAGCTCGAGCAGGATGACGCGCAGCACCTGCGCGCGCTCGGGAATCTCGAGGTTCATGAGCTTTTCGACGGCGCCTATGTACGCCATGTTGTTTCCGAGGGGCGAGAGGTAGTCCATCCGGTCGGTCACCGTGATGGACTTGTGGTAGTTCTTCGATTCCATGCTCTTTTCCATGCCGGTGTGGAGATAGCCGATCACCGGTTTCAGGGAGACCACGGTCTCGCCGTCCAGCTCAATGACGAGGCGAAGCACCCCGTGTGTCGAGGGGTGCTGTGGCCCCATATTGATCGTGATGGTCTTGAATTCGGGGGAGATCGCTGTTGCCATTCGAGTCAGGCGCTGGCGCTGCTCGTTTCGGTCGCGATGGGCGGCGGCTCGCTCTGAGCCACAGGGGCCGGTTGCTTCAGGCGCTGTTTGTCGATCTTTTCCTGGAGCTTCATGATTCCGTAGATGAGGGCCTCGGGACGCGGCGGGCAGCCGGGTACGTACACGTCCACCGGCACGACCGTATCCACTCCCTGGACGATTGCGTAGTTGTTGAAGATGCCCCCGCACGATGCGCAGGCCCCCATCGAAATGACCCACTTCGGCTCGGGCATCTGGTCGTAGATCCGTTTCAAGACCGGCGCCATTTTCTTGCTGACCCGCCCCGCCACGATCATGAGATCCGCTTGCCGCGGGGACGCGCGGAATACCTCGGCGCCGAAGCGCGCGAGATCGTACCGAGCGGCGCTGGTGGCCATCATCTCGATGGCGCAACACGCTAGCCCGAACGTGGCGGGCCAGAGCGAGGACCGTCGCGCCCAGTTGACCATCTTCTCGACGGTTGTCGTGAGGATCCCGTCCGGTACTAATTCTTCCAAACCCATGCGATCACGCCTTTCATGGCCTGGCTTGCAACCTGGCCAAGCTCTTGTGCCGTCTCAGGAAAGACGGCCAGCGTAAATTTAACAGCCGCCGCCCCCCCGGTCAATTAGAACCCAAAGGAATTGAGCAGCGCTTCGGTCCCGTAAAAGAGGATGACGCCCCCGAACACCCAGAGCGCCATACGGATCCCCTTGGTCTCGTTCACGGCCGGGATGAGATCCGAAGCGGCGACGTAGAGGGCGGCTCCGGCCGAAAACGGAAGCGCGAAGCGCACGAGCCCGGACCACAGGGAGATGGTCGCGACCCCGGCCAGGGTGGCGAGCCCGAGCCAGGCGGCGCTCAGACCCGCCTCGCGCGGAGAGCGCCCGGCGGCGGTCATGATCGATGCGACCGTGAACCCTTCCGGCACCTTGTGCAGGAAAATGGCGATGGCGACAAGGATTCCGAGCTGGGGTTGAACGAGGAACCCGGAGCCGATCGAGACCCCGTCGAAGAAGGCGTGGAGGAGAAGGCCGAAGAGCGCTGTGGTGCCCACGACCGGCTCCACCCAATGCTCGTGGTGGGTTTCCTCGCCGAAATGGAAGTGGCCCACGAGGACGTGCTCGGCGGCATGCACGAAGAGGTATCCCAGGAGGAGAAGGGTTCCGACCGCGATGCCGGGTTGGCTGTGATTCGCGGCGAGCCGGTAGCTCTCCGGGGTCATTCGAAGAAGGACCGCCGCCAGCATGAAACCCGCGCCCGCGGCGACGAAAAAACTCTGCCGAACCCGGTCCCAGCCTCGATGGCTCAGCGCGAGCAACCCGCCGGCAACGTTCGCTAGGCCGGCGATCAGGCCGCAGCCAAGAGCGAGGAGCCAGCCTTCGAACACTCGCGCCTCCCGGGCCCGGGCCGGCTAACGCCCGCGCACGATGCCGGGAGTGTGGGTCTGGCCGACCGGCACCAAGAGCTGCTCCTTGGAGTAGATGAAGGAATCCCGCGAGTAGTCGGAGAGTTCGAAATTATGGCCGAGGAAGATCGCGTCCTCCGGACACGCCTCCTCGCAGTATCCGCAGAAGATGCAACGCAGCATGTCGATCTCGTACCGCTTGGCAAAACGCTCCCCCGCCGAGTACCGCTCCGTCTCCGAGTTCTCCGCGGCTTCCATGTAGATCGCGTCGGCCGGACACACCGCGGCGCAGAGCCCGCAGCAGACACAGCGCTCCAGCCCGTTCTCGTACCGATGAAGCTCGTGCAAGCCGCGGAATCGGGGGTACATCTCCATCCGCACGTCCGGGTAGCGGAGCGTCACAGGCTTTTTGAAAAAGTGCGACAGCGTGATCGAAAGACCCTTCATCAGCTCGGAGACCATCCGTCGCTCCCGGGGGTTTGTACGAGATCGGCGGGCCGGCGTCCGCACCGACGTGCGCCTGGACGCCTCAAGACATTGAAAACCAGCCGGTTAGACTACGATCCGATTATAGAGGGGAGAACGAGAAGGGTCAAGGGGTGGAGCCGTACTCCTCGGGGCGGATGTCGAGTTTCTTCATCTTATATAGCAGCGTGGTGCGTTTCATCCCGCCCAGGCTTCGCGCCGCCTCGGACTGGTTGCCGCGGTGAGCTCGGAGCGCCGTCACGATCTGCTCCCGCTCGGCCCGATCCCCGCCGCGCTGGGGCTCGGAAGCTCCAGCGGGAGCCCGAGCGGCCCGCCGCGCTTCAGCTCCTGCACGTTGCCGGGCCAGGTATGGCTCCGGAATTGGACCCAAACGTCCGAGGTGAAGGTGACCCGCTTTCTCGCCTGCGCGCAGGCCCGCTCCAAAAGGTACCGCCCGATCAGCTCGATATCCTGGACGCGATCGCGAAGCGGCGGGATCTCAAGCCGGATCCCGTTCAAGCGGTAGTAAAGGTCGTCCCGGAAGACGCCGCGCCGGACCAGACCCGCAAGATCGCGCGTCGAAGCTGCAACCACCCGGACGTCCACATGGCGTACGCCTGCCGCGCCCACACGCCGCAGCTCGCCCATCTCGATCACGCGGAGAAGCTTTGCCTGGGCGCCGACGAGAAGCTCGCTCACCTCGTCCAGGTACATCACGCCGCCGTTGGCTCCCTCAAAGAGCCCCATCCGTGCAGCGCCGGTTCCGGGCCCGCTCGCGCGGTCGTGTCCGAAGAGGTCGGCGTCCAGGTGGCCTTCCGGAAGCGTGGAGCAGCGACCCACGACAAAGGGCCGGTCCTTGCGATCCCCAAGCTCGTGTGCGGCGCGGGCCAAGAGCTCGCGCCCGCTTCCTTTCTCGCCGAGGATGAGAATCGGGAGCCGGCTGCTCGCGGCGCGCTCCAGAATCCGGATCAGCTCCGAGATCCTTGGATCCTGGGTGACGATTCCGAAGCGGAAGCAATCGGGATCTGCGCCCTCCGGAATCAAATCCGCGCGAGCGCCTCGAACGACCGGCCTGGGCGGCGCGGGCTCGAGATCGACACCCAACACCTTCTCGATGCGCTCCACCCAACGCTCGAGGTTCATCGTCATCGCGAGGCTGCGCGCTTCCCAGAGCTGGTCGCGTGCGGAGCCGCGCTCCTCGGGATCTCTCCCCGCGAGCTGCGCCTCGCCGCTCCAGACAAGGATGCGCGTCAGCTCGTACATCGCCTCGATCTTGCGCAGGAGTTGGGCGCCTTCGCGAGCCGCACGCAGCGCGCGCTCCCGATTCCCCAGCACCTGATGCGCCATCGCCATGACGCGGCAGGTGGCAGCCTCTTCGAAACGGTCGTTGATCCGTCGCGCGATGCGGAGACCCCGCTCGCACGTAATGAGCGCGCGATTCGGCTCGCCGATGCGAACGTGCACCTCGGCGATCCGACGGCTGAGCTCGGGGATCAAGTCTCCTTCCGGCGCAAGCTTTTCGGCGATCAGAAGCGCCTGATCGTAGAGCTCGATCGCGGACTGGTTGTCGAATTGATCGAGCGCGATGTCCCCCAGATACTCCAGTGCGATGACATGCTCACGTTCAAAGCCGTGCTCCTCCGCCTCCGAGAGCGCGCCACGGACATGCGATTCCGCGTCGCGCAGGTCCCCTCGGATGCGGAGTTGTTGCCCGAGGCAAAGTCGCGTCTGCACCCTGCCGCGGGAGTGCCCGCGCTCGCCGAAAAGGGAACGCGCGCGGGTAAGCTCCTGGTCCGCCTGCTCGAAACGGCCAAGCTTCGCCAGGGCGATGCTCAAATTGAGCGAGAAGTTCGCTTCCTCGTGGTAGAGCCCGGCGCCTCGTGCCTGGAGCTGGCCGCGGCCGAACTCCGCCACGGCACGCTGGATCTCGCCGGCGCCCAGGAAGCAGAGGCCGAGGAGGTTGCGGCTCCGGAGCATCCCCTGGAGGTCCTCGAAATCCCACCTGCTGATATGATACGCGGCGCGGAAATGTTCCTCCGCTCTCGAAGGCCGTCCGATCCGCCACACCGCCCAGCCCGCCGCGATGTGGTATTCAAGGATCGGCTTCTTGTCGTCTGGGCGAAGCGCGTAAAGCTCTTCGAGTTTCTTCTCGGCGAGGTCCGCAACCTCGCGCCACCTTCCGAGACCGAGCAAGGCGCGGCAGCGCGCCAGAAGAACCGGATGCTCGATCTCGGGAGGCAACGGACCGCGCCCCTGGAACTCGGTGACCAGATCGAGCGCCGCGCCGAAACGGGCGTGCGCGATCAAGTCATCCAGGCGCCGCTGGAGCGTGGCGGCATCGTACTCATGTTCGTGGTCATGGATCATGAGCTTGTGGGAGCGGGCTTTACGCCCGCCCCCCTATCGTTCGCTCCTTCACGCCGCCTAGCGGATGCCGAGGCGGACCAAAATGCGGAAATAGAGACTCCAGCGGCCCGTTGAATCGAACCCACCGTGGCGCATCGTCAGCGCACCCTTCCCCTGACCCAATCCCTCCACGCCGAGTCTCGCCGCCGCACGCGGGGACGGTTTCGGTGTCGGGCTCGGAAGGTCCTCGCCTGTCGGATCGCCGGAGTAAGGTTCGCCATCCGGCCCACCGGTGCCAACCGGTCTGGCTAGCGCCTGCGATGGCTCGAGAGAGGTTCCGTAAGCGAGAACCGCCAGCAAGCCGAGAAGGAACCCGATACGAATCAGCCGGGTGCGAAACGTCACCATCGGCGCCACCCCCGTGATTCCGGCCCGTGCGTGTCCTTGCTGGGGAGGGGATTCCCCGGAACCATGTGATCGACCCATAATGGACGCTCCCGAGCGTTTGACGATTCCTCGTCGCGCTCTCTTCGGACGGAATGAACGATTGGGGACTTTGGCGGGGGGAATTCCAAGGACGGAGTGTCGACCGACACCGCCGCCCGGTAATGATCTCTACAGGCTGGAGCCATGCGCACCCTTCCTTTGGGCAGGCGAACCGGCTACGTTTGCGAAACTATCACATGCGTCGAAGAAAATCAAGCGTAAAGCAGCCTCAGGGCATCAATTCGGGCGCCGATCGCATGCCCTCGAGCCACGAGCCTGAATGCATGCTATAATTAGGCTAATTCTTGCACACTATTCCCGATCACCATCGCGCCGCACCTCGAGACCGTAGGGAATGAACGAGTCCCAGCGCATCCGTACGGCAATCTTCTCCTCGCTACGCCTCCATGAAGAATCCCCCTTGGAGGGAAAGCGCCCGATCGACCTTGCGCTCGGGGACCTCGACGCGGGCCGCCGGGACGAGATCACGTACGAGATCGCGGAGCGGCTGATCGAAGCCGGCCTCCTCGAGAGCGTCGATCGCTTTCAGCGGGACGGAAAGGCTTACGTCCGCTACCGCACGCCGGGGACCGGCGAATCGTTCCTGCTCCCTGCGGCGGAGAAACGAACCGAGGACGAGAAGCTGGTCCGGGCTTCGAAGCCCCACTGGCACGCCCGGAGCCGCCTTCTGTACCGGGTGATCTCGCATCTGATCGCGGTGGAGCGGAAGCTTTTCGCCCGCGACGAGCGCAACGCGGAATACCTCCAGACGGACCCCGCCGATATCCTTCGCACGATCCAGCAGTCCGCCATGCAGATCCTCGAATGCGACGACACGCGCCTCTATTCACTCGCGCACGGTTTCGACACCCGCTACGCGCAGCCTGTGAGCGAGGGGGAACCGTGGAATCGAACGATCGCCGAAAACTGGGTCGGCCGCCGCGCGCTCCCGGTCTACATCGACGACTTGGCGCAGCCGGGCTACGCGCGTGTCATGATCGACGCGGAATCGATGGACGCGACCATGCACGTCGCGATTGCCCCGTACGTGGGGCAGAGTCCTCCCGACGGCTTTCGCTCGCTCGCGATGGCGAGGGTCGGCGAGCCGGGCACGCCGTTCCTATACGTCCTGGAGGCGTGGAGCCGGACGCCCGAATTCTTCTCCGACGAGAGGATGGGGCTCTTGAATGTGGTCGCCGAGCACGCGACCGACCTCCTCGTGACGCTCAAGAAGCTCGGCATGCTCGTGATGATCGACGAGCTGACCGGCGTCTACAACCGGCCTTATTTCGGCCGCCAGCTCGACCGCGAGATCGCCCGCGCCTATCGCGAAGGCCGTCCGATGTCGCTCGTGATTGGCGATCTGGACAATTTCAAGCAGCTGAACGACCTCTACGGTTACGAGGCGGGAAACGCCGTGCTTCGAGAGGTATCCCAAACGCTCGCATCGAGCGTGAGACCCTTCGATACGGTGGCACGGTGGGGGGGCGAGGAATTCGCGCTCATCCTGAGCGCCGAGACCACCCCGACCGAGGCGCGCGACATCTGCGAGCGGTTGCGGCTCAAGATTGAGAACCTCGCGATCGTGGTCCCCACGATGGAGGGACGTGAGAACGCGGTCCGGGTCACGATGAGCCTCGGAGGCGCCATGTTCCCCGCGGACGTCGGGCTCGGCGTGGATCGTACGCGGGGGTTGGATGCGGTTGGGCGCGAGAAAATCTCCCACGAGCTCTGGAACCGGGCAAACGTCAACCTGCGCCAGGCAAAATCGCTCGGAAAAAACCGTGTGGTGTACGGAGAAGGCGCCTAGCCCCTCCGAGCCGTGACCGTCTAAGGTGTGACGAGCGCCCGCGAGAACTCGCCGGCCTCGAAGGGGACGAGATCCTCCAGACCCTCCCCGACGCCCAGCCAGCGGATGGGGAGACCGAGCGTATCGGTGATGGCAAGCACCACGCCCCCCTTGGCGCTCCCGTCGAGCTTCGTGAGCACGAGCCCGGTGATACCCAGCGCCTGATGGAACTCGCGCGCCTGATTGAGTCCGTTCTGCCCCGTCGTCGCGTCGAGCACGAGGAGCACCTCGTGCGGCGCCCCCGGAACCTGCTGCTCGATCACCCGCCGAATCTTCTTCACCTCTTCCATGAGGTTGACCTTCACGTGGAGCCTGCCCGCGGTATCGACCAAGACGCGCGCGACGCCGCGGCTTTTCGCGCGGGCCATGCCGTCAAAGGCGACCGCGGCGGGATCCGCTCCCGGCTTCTGTTGCACGATCTCCGCACCGGCGCGCGCCGCCCAGACCCCGAGCTGATCCGCCGCCGCGGCCCGGAAGGTATCGCACGCGACGAGAAGGACCGAGTCGCCGGCCTCCTTGAAGCGGCTCGCGAGCTTGGCGATGCTCGTCGTCTTGCCGGATCCGTTCACGCCCACGACGAGGATCACATGGGGAATCGCGGGGCGCGACTTGGCTCCAAGAAGGCGGCCGGGCCCCTCGCCAGCCGCATCGCGCCCCTCCGCCAGCACCGCCTCGATCTCCTGCCGTAAGGCATCCTGTGCATCGGCCCTGAACGAAGGATCCCCGAGCCTCCGCCTCACTCCGTCGAGGATCTTATCCGTCGTGGCGGGACCGACGTCGGCGCGCAGGAGGGCGGCCTCGAGCACCTCGAAATCCTCCGCGCTCAGGTCCCGGCCGCGCTGGAACACGGCGGTCACCTGCCCGAGGAGCGCGTCGCGGGTTTTCTTGAGGCCTTGGGTGATCTTCTCGAAGAACGGCACGACCGCGGGTCTACGTCTCGACCGGCGCCAGCTCCTGCTCTTCTTGGGGCTCGGATTCCGGAGGCGGCTCGGTGTTCCAGCGGACGGAGACCAGCTTCGACACGCCCGGCTCTTCCATCGTGACGCCGTAGAGGCAGTCCGCGACCTCCATGGTCTTCTTGTTGTGGGTCACGACGATGAACTGGGTGTTCTGGCTGAACTCCCGAAGCAGGAGGACGAAGCGATCGATGTTGGCGTCGTCGAGCGGCGCGTCCACCTCGTCGAGGATGCAGAAGGGGCTCGGCTTGACCAGGTAGATCGCGAAGAGGAGGGCGATCGCGGTGAGAGCCTTCTCGCCGCCCGAGAGGAGCGAAAGCGACTGCGGCTTCTTGCCGCGCGGGCGAGCCAGGATCTCGATCTCGGCCTCGAGCGGATCGTCCCCGCTCAGGGTAAGGGCGGCCTCGCCTCCTTCGAAAAGCGTGCGGAATACCTTTTGGAAGTTCTCGTTCACCTCACGGAACGTCTTCTGGAACAGCTCAGAGGCGGTCAGGTTGATTTTCTGGATCGCCTCGAGGAGCGACTGGCGCGCCTCGTCGAGGTCCTTGCGCTGGCTGGTGAGGAAGGAAAGGCGTTGCCGCCGCTCCTCATAGTCCTGCATGGCGAGAAGATTGACCGGTCCGAGCGAGCGGAGCTTTTCCTGCAAGAGATGCAGGTGCTCGCGTCGCTCCTGGCGTGAAGCGGGGGCCCCTTCGGCCGCACGGGACACGATCGCTTCGTCCGGCACCTGACCCTCCTCCGCCTCGAAATCCACATCCTCGATTTCAGCCAGGGGCCCCGACGCCTCGGCGATCGCTACCGAGGGTGCGGTCCAGGTCGCGAGGTCCACCTCGTACTCGTTCCGAACGCGCTCGAGCAGGACCCGCGTTTCCGATTCGGATTCGGCGTGCTCCAGCTCCGCCCGGTGCAGCCGTTCGGTCAGCTCGTTCAGCTCCCGGCGGTGCTCGCGTGCCTTCGCCTCGAGATCGTCGGCCGCTCCCTTCACTCCCCCAAACCCCTCACGGGCGGCCTGGACGGCCCGGTCCTTTTCCGCCTTGAGCGCGATTTCCGCTTCCAGCTCCTTCTCCTTCAGAGCGCTCTCCTCGTGCGCTTCGCGGATCCGCCGATCCGTCTCGGTCGCTTCTTCGCTCCGCACGCGAATCTCACGCTCCGCTTCCTGCGCGCTCTGCCTGATCCGCTCGATCTCTCCAAGACTTGATTCGAAGGCGGTCTGGGCGCGGGTCGTCTCGATGCGCAGGTCCGCGTGTTGCGTGCCAAGGCGATCGCGATCCAGCTCCAGCTCCCTCACCTGAGCCTCCTCGCGCGCCAGGTCGCCCTCCAGACGGCCCTGCTCTTCATCCGAGGACTTGAGCGCAAGCCCGACGATCTCACCCTCGGCGAGCGCTACTTTGAGCTCCGATTCGACAGACTCGAGCGCGGTCTGCAGGGCCGCTCGGGCGCGCGCGATGGCGTCTTTTCGGATCTGGTGCTCCGCGCGCTTGGCCTCCTCGGCACGCCGGGCTTCCTCGGTCTCCCGAAGCTCGCGGTTGGCATCCTCGAGCGCCGCCTGCGCCTCGACCCGCCCTCCCCTCAGCGTTTCCGTGAGCGTCAGCGTTCTCTGGAGCTCGGCAGAGGATCGCTCGATTTCCTTTTCCAGCCGCTCCAGCTCCTCTTCCCGACGCAGAACCGAGCCGGCACGCGTGGGTCCCCCTCCGCCCTGGTAGATGCCCGGGCCCCGGACGTGCTCCCCGTGGCGCGTCACGAAATGCAGCCTGAGCTCGCGATGCTGGTCCAGGAGCTTCAGCCCGACCTCGATCGAATCTACGACCACCACCCCCGAGAGAAGGAAGGAGGCAAGCGCCACGAATCCCGGCTCGAACCGGACGTGCTCGAGCAGCAATCCGTGAACGCCGGGCGCCTCGAGCACCTTCTCCGGAACTTCGGCCGCGCGGGCCCAGGAGAGCCGGTCCAGCGCGATGAATGTCGCGCGGCCTCCCCCGCCCGATTCGAGGGCCTTGAGCGCCTTGAGCGCCGCGTCCGTGCGCTCCGCGACGATGAACTGGACCGCCTCGCCGAGGGAGGCTTCGAGCGCGGCAAGCCAGTCTCCCGAGGCGTGCAACACGTCGCCGACTGTACCCAGGATCCGTGCAGCGCGCGTGGGCCCGGCCAGGAGCGACCGGACGCTTTCGTCGTATCCCTCGTAGCGGTCTTTGAGCTCGCGGAGCGTCGCGCGACGCGATTCGAGCGCGGCGAACTCCTCACGCGCCCGCTTTTCGGACTCGTCGTGGAGGCGGATCTGCTCCTCGATCTCGGCGACCGCGCGGGTTTCACTCTCGACGCGGGCGCGCGCCCGCTCGACCTCCGCGATCGAGGAATCCGCCGCGCGGCCGATCGCCGCGAGCGAATCGGCGAGCTCCTGCTCCTCCCGCTCCATTCCGGCGGACTCCGCCAGGAGCTGCCCTTTCTTCTGGGTCAGCTCCGCCTGCTTCGCGGCCCAGTTCTCGGCGGCGCTCTGCTGCTTCACACGCGTCTGGAACAGATCCAGCGAGAGCTGCTTCCGCTGTCGCAGCGCCTCGCGCCGTTCCTCGAGCTGCGGGAGCATTTTCCCGATCGCCGCTTCCAACCCACCGAGCGCGCGTTCTTTCTCGGCCTGGGCCGTAGCGAGCCGCGTCCGCTCCTCTTCGAGTCCTTGTTTCGCCCGGCTCAGCTCTTCGAGGCTCGCGCTGAGGCGGACCCCCTCCGAGCGCGCGTGCTCCAGCTTCTCGAGCAGCCCCGCGCGTCGCTCCCTGAGCACGGCGACCTCATTCAGGAGCGCGGCTCCGCGCGCCTCACGCTCATCCAGCTCTTCCTGCGCGAGACGCACCTCGGACTCGCGCTTCAAGAGCTCGAGCTTGAGCTGCTCCAGCTCCGCCTCATGCCGCGCGAGGATGCCGGCGATGGTGCCCCGGCGGTCTTCGGCCTTGCCCCGCTGCTCCTGAAGCGCGCCCCCGGTCCCCGCGAGGCGCTCCAAGTCCTCCTTGGCGAGGCCCAAATCCAGCGTCTTGATCTCCTCGCGCAGACGATTGAACCGCCGGGCCTTCCCCACCTGCCGAGCAAGCGACCGGACCTCGCGTTCGATCTCCGTGACCACGTCGTTCACGCGCGTCAAGTCCGCGAGGGTCAGGTCCAGCTTTTGGAGCGCCTCCTTCTTTCGGGTCTTGTAGCGCATGATTCCCGCCGCCTCTTCGAACAGGAACCGCCGGTGGCCGCTCTCGTCCGACAAGACGTTGTCGACCATCCCGCGCTCGATGAGGGAATACGCGTGGGAGCCCATCCCGGTGTCGAGAAAGAGGTCGCGAAGGTCACGGAGACGGCAGGGCTTTTTATTGATGAAATACTCGCTCTGTCCGTTACGGAAGGTACGGCGTGAGATCGCGATCTCCGTGTATTCGACGGGCAGAACGCCGCGGTTGTTGAACATCGTGAGCGAAACCTCGGCCATGCCGAGAGGTTTTCGCTGCGCGGAGCCTGTGAAAATCACGTCCTCGAGAGTGTCTCCGCGGAGGTGCCTCATGTTCTGCTCGCCCAGCACCCAGCGGATCGCTTCGACGATGTTGGTCTTTCCGCTCCCGTTCGGACCCACGACCGACGTGATCCCGGGACCAAAATCGACTCGGATTCGCTGCGGGAAGGACTTGAAGCCCTGGATGTCGAGGCGTTTCAGGAACACGGTCTACCTCTCGTTGTCGGGATACGCCACGGCGCGATCCACCAGGCCACGCTTCAGAAGCCACGCGGCCTTTTGTGCGGCCTCCTTGTAGGTCGCGTAATGACCGACGAACACACGATACCAACCCGGTTGATCGGGCGCGGCCGCGTACCAGGCGCCGATCCCCCGGGTGCGCAGGCTCTTCACCATTTCGCGGACCTTGCTCTCGGAGCGAAACGAGGCGATGTGGACGCGATAGGGCAGCGTGCTGAGCGCCTCCGAGCCCGCCGGGCGTGATGACGCGGGCGGGGGCGTCGCAGGTTGGGGCTCCTCCGACGTGGACGCTTCGGGCTCGCCGGCCTCCGGCGAGGGTGTCTCGGAGACGGAGCCCGTCTCCTCGGGCGGCGTCGCGGAGCCGCCCGCCGGCGCTCCCCCTGCCGGGTTCCCACCATTCGTTCGGGGCAGACCTTGTGGGTTCGACGCGCCGACATCCGCGGGCAGAACCCGTTCCGTGCCTGCCGGGAGCGTCTCGCGCGTCTCCGCGGCCCCACGGTGCCGCAGCATTCGTGAAGTCACGAAGGCCCCTACTGCCGCCAGCACCAGCAGGGTCAGGACGGTGAAAAGCAGCGCGCGCGAGCGCTTGCGACTCGCCCGGGGCAGGCGACCGTGCCTTACCTCATCGGAGAGTTTCGTGACGAGTGCGCGCGCCGCCACCTCACCCGACTCCGCGGCTCGAAGCTCCACCGAACGGCGCGGCGGTGCCGGCCCACCACGCTCGGCGCTCCCCGTCTCCATGGAGTCCGGCTGCGTTCCCGTCTTCTCCGGAGCGGGGCTCAATCCAACATCCGCGTCCATCGGCCTGGCTGCCTTGGGTGGCTGCGCATGAGGCACCGCGATCCCGAGACAGCCGATCATGGGCGCGTCCGAGCTCCACAGCTCGAGGAACGCGTCTCGGAGCGCGGCTCGGCTCGCGCGCTGAACCGAAGCGGCGAGGAGCACGCCGTCCATTCGCTTGGAAAGACGCCCCGTGAAGCCCTTTCGGTCAAGAAAGGGCGCCAGATAGAGCGTTACATCCACCCGCGAGGAGAAGATCCGCATGACGCGGGCCCAATCGGGATGCGCGGCGAAGCGTTCTCCGTCGGTCGCATGGCTTCCCGGGCCGACTAGCCAAAGGCCGTCAGCGACAATCTCCCATGCGATGCGCTGAAAGGAGCACCCGTACTCCAAGGCGTCCACATACCCCTCGTTCGGATCGGGGCGCGGCCGGACCACCGTCGGGTGGCGGTAATCCAAGTCCACGACGGCGACCTTGAGCCCCTGGCGGCTCCATTCGCGGGCGAGCGCCAATCCGGTGGCGAAAAACTCCGGATCGTGCGGGAACCCGGTCAGAAAGAGGGATCGAAGCGTGAGCGATTTGCGAGTTTGGGTCAGGGCCTCGATGGCCGGTTTCAATCCTTCAGGATCGGCCGCTTCCAAAAGGGTCGAGGCTTGGGCGCCGGCCAGGATGGGCGTGACGCGAACGATGCCGATGAGCGGGAGGTTGACTTCCCGCGCGAAGCTCTGGGGATCGGAGTACCGCTCCACTTCCAATTCAGCGGACGGCGTCAGGGTTCCTCCTCGAGCGCTCGTACAAGCGAGGCGGCGAGCTTGGGAATTTCGCCGCGACTCACCGTGCGGAGATCCAAAAGGAGCCGACCCGACTCGATCCGACCGATCACGGGATCGGGACCGGTGCGGAGCGAGCGGGCTACGTCCTCGACCTTGCCCCGCGCGGGGCGGAGTACTACGGCGTACGAGGGAACGCGCGCAAGCGGCATCGCGCCTCCGCCCACTTCGGTCGTGCAGGCTACCACCTCCGCGCGGAACTGAGAAGCGCGATCCGCTCCGATCGCGCGAAGGACGCGTTTGGCGCGCGCGCGAACGCTCTCGGCGGACTCAGCGAGCATGCGAAGCGTTGGAACCGAGGCCGCGAGCATTTCGGGATCCCGATAGAGACGCAGCGTCGCCTCCAATGCCGCCAACGTGAGCTTGTCCACGCGGAGCGCGCGCGCCATCGGATTCGCCTTGAGCGCGGCGACGAGGCTCTTTCGCCCGGCGAGGATTCCCGCCTGGGGGCCGCCGAGCAGTTTGTCGCCGCTGAAGCAGACCAGCGGCACGCCCTGATCGAGCGCATCGCGCGCGATCGGTTCTGCGGGCAGTCCCCATCGCGTGAAATCGATGAGCGCGCCGCTTCCCAGATCCTCGAGGAGCGGCAGCCGCCGTTTCCGGCTCAACGCGGCAAGCTCCTCCCGCGTCACCTCCTCCGTGAAACCCACCATCGCGAAATTGCTCGGGTGGACGCGCAGGATCATCCCGGTTTCAGGGCCGATCGCGCGCTCGTAGTCGCGCAGGCGGGTCTTGTTCGTCGTGCCGACCTCCCGCAACCGGGCGCCGGCCCGCTCCAGAATCTCGGGAATCCGAAAGGAGCCTCCGATCTCGACGAGTTGCCCTCGCGAAACGACCGCCTCCTTGCCGAGCGAAAAGGTGTTGAGGGCGAGGAGCATCGCGGCCGCGTTGTTGTTCACGACGTGCGCTGCCTCGGCGCCCAGAAGCTCCGCGATGAGGGGCTCTAGATGAGCCATCCGCGAGCCACGCGACCCGCTCTCCAGATCGAGCTCCAGGTTGGTGTAGCGTCGCGCGGCGTCGGTCACGGCGGAGACCGCCTCCTCCGCCAGGGGGGCGCGCCCAAGATTCGTGTGGAGCACGATTCCGGTCGCGTTGATCACGGGGCGAAAGGCCGGGCGAACCGCTTCCCCGACCCGCCGCGCCGCGTCGCGCAGGATGGCGTCGCGCCCCGCTGCCTCGGCCTTTCCCCGCCCGCCGCCTCGCCGGATCGCCGAGCGGGCGGCAGCGATCGCCTCGCGGGCCGCCGCCACGAGCACGCTTCGCGGTGCCAAGCTCTGGAGCGCCGACATTTCCTCGGATTCGAGGAGCGAGCCAACCGAGGGCAACGATCGAAGCTCGGGACGTTTGGGCGTGGCCAATGGGTCCTCCTCGATCAGCCTGGTCCGCCCAGGTAGGCGGCCTGCACGAAGGGGCTCTCCAGAAGCACCTGCGCGCGATCGGACATTCGAACGGAGCCTGTCTCCAGGACGTAACCCCGGTCCGCCGTCGCCAGCGCCAGGCGCGCGTTCTGCTCGACCAGGACGATGGTCGTGCCCTGGCTCCGGATCTCACGGATTACCGAGAAAATCTCCCGCACGAGAATCGGGGCCAAGCCGAGCGAGGGCTCGTCCATCAAGAGGAGCGTGGGCTTCGCCATGAGCGCGCGGCCGATCGCGAGCATTTGCTGTTCCCCGCCGCTCAGGGTGCCCGCCGCCTGACGGCGCCGCTCGTCGAGCCTCGGAAACAGGCGAAAGACCTTTTTCAGGTCTTCGACGCACCCGGCGCGGTCTTTTCGTAGATACGCACCCATCTCCAAATTGTCGAGCACGGTGAGGTTCGCGAATACGATCCGGCCCTCGGGAACGTGGGAGACCCCCTCCCGAACGATCTCGTGAGGCTTGACCCCCACGAGCGACTTTCCCCTGAAGCGGATCGAGCCGGCGCTCGGCTTGATGAGCCCGGAGATCGCCCGAAGGGTGGTGCTCTTCCCGGCCCCGTTCGCCCCCACGAGCGTGACGATCCCACCCTCCTCGGCCGCGAGCGAGACCCCCTTCAGGGCGTGGATCGCCCCGTAATGGACGTTGAGGTTTTCCACCTCGAGGAGGCTCAAGGCTCCTCCCCCAGGTACGCTTCGATCACCTTGGGGTCCCGGCGGATTTCCTCCGGGGTTCCTTCCGCGATCTTCACGCCGTAGTCGAGCACCGCGATCCGCTCGCAGATCCCCATGACGACTTTCATATCGTGCTCGATCAGGAGGACCGTGAGGCCGAACCGGTCCCTGACCTCGCGGACCAGCCGCATGAGCGCTTCCGTTTCCTGGGGGTTCATCCCCGCGGCGGGCTCGTCGAGCAGGAGTAGCTTCGGCTCGGTCGCCAACGTGCGGGCGATCTCGAGCCGGCGCTGTTCTCCATAGGGAAGGCTCCGCGCTTCGCTGTCGCGATATTTCGTGAGGCCGAAGGACCCGAGCAGCTCCTCGGACCGGATCACGATGTCGCGCTCCTCGCGCGCCGACCGGGGTGTGCCGAACATGCTGTCGGCGAGGCCGGTGCCGCAATGGAGGTGGCAGGCGATGCGGACATTGTCGAGGCAAGACAGGTCCGAGAAGAGGCGCGGATTCTGGAACGTGCGGGCGACCCCACGCCGGGCGATCACGTTGGTCGGACGCCCCTGGATCGGCTTGCCTTCGAGGAGGATCGATCCCTCGGCCGGCCTGTAGACGCCGGTGATCACGTTGAAGACCGTCGTCTTCCCGGCGCCGTTCGGGCCAATCAATCCGCCCAGCATTCCGCGTGGAAGGTCGTAGTCGAGGTTCGAAACGGCCTTGAGCCCACCGAACGTGACCCCGAGCCTGCGCAGCGAGAGGAGCGGCCCGCTCATGTCGCCGGGGTCGGACGCGAGCGGCGGCGCGAAAACCACGACCGGAAGGACACTTCGCGCCGGCCGAGGATGCCCTGGGGCCGGGCGATCATGAGCAGGATCAGGAGCAGCGAGTAGATGATGAGCCTTTCGCTGCTCGCGAATCGGAGGAGCTCCGGGAGGGCGGTGAGGAGTGTCGCGCCCAAAATCGATCCCGTGAGGCTCCCCATCCCTCCCAGCACGACCATGATGATGACCTCGATCGACTTCATGAACGTGAAGCTGTTCGTGTGGAGATAGGTGTAGTGGGAAAAGAGCGCCCCGGCCATGCCCGCGAAAAAAGCCCCGATAACGAAGGCCGTGATCTTGTACCGCGTGGTTGGGACGCCGAGCGCCTCCGCGGCGATCTCATCCTCGCGGATCGCGAGGAGGGCCCGCCCGTGATAGGAGCGCATGAGGTTCCGGATCAGCACGAACGTGACCCACGCGCCGCCGAGCACCCACGCGAGGTTCGTGCGTTGCGGCACGCCCGCAAAGCCTCGCGCGCCCCCCACGGCGTCGATGTTCAGGATCGCGACGCGGATGATCTCGCCGAAACCGAGGGTCACGATCGCGAGATAATCGCCCCGGAGCCTCATCGAAGGGAGCCCGACCAGGAACCCCGCCACCGCGGAAACGAGCCCGCCGACCAGGATCGCGAGGAGAAACGCGGCGGCGGCCACCCATCCGCCCTTCGAAGCCTCGGCCCCGAGCATCAGCGGAACGGCGTATACGGTGTACGCGGCGGAAGCATAGGCGCCCACGGCCATGAATCCCGCGTGCCCGATCGAGAATTGCCCTGTGATTCCATTCACCAGATTCAGGCTCAGCGCCAGGATCACGTTGATCGAGCAGAGAACGAGAACTCGGTAAATGTACGGATTCAGGATCCGGGATCCCGCCCAGTCGATCGCCCAGACGAGAGCGATCGCCGCGACCGTTCCGATGACCCCGCGCGCCCCGCTCAAACCTTCTCCGTCACGTTCCGGCCCAGGAGACCGGTCGGCTTGATGAGCAGAACGATGATCAGGATCACGAAGGCGATCGCGTCTCGATACGTGGAGGAGATGTAGCCCACGACCATATACTCGGAGATTCCCATCACGAGGCCGCCGATCATGGCTCCCGGGATGCTACCGATTCCGCCGAGCACCGCTGCCACGAACGCCTTGACGCCCGGCATGATGCCCATCAAAGGCTCAATCTTGGGATTCGTGAGCCCAACCAGAAACCCGGCCGCCGCGGCCAGCGCGGAACCGATGGCGAAGGTGATCGTGATGATCCGATCGACCGGGATGCCCATGAGGCTCGCGGCGTCCCGGTTGAACGCGACGGCCCGCATCGCCTTTCCAGTCCGGGTCTTCTGGATGAACAGCGTGAGCGCCACCATGAGCAGCACGGAGACAACGACCACCATGATCTGATGGTTGGTCACCATGACGCCCCCGGCCAGGGCGATCGTGCGCGGCGCGATGACTTGCGGGAAGAACTTTGGATCGGCGCCGAAGAGCCGGATGCCGGCGTTCTCGAGGAAGAGGGAAACCCCGATCGCGGTAATGAGCGCGGTAATCCGGGAGGAGCGGCGGACCGGCCGGTAGGCGAACAGCTCGATCAAGACCCCGAGCGCGGCGCAAATCACCATCGAGCCCAGGAGAACCGCGGCCGCGACGAGCGGCGAGGCCTCCACGACGGTTCCGACGCCCATCGCCCGGGCGAGGTAGTAGGCCGCGAACGCGCCCACCATGTAGATGTCGCCGTGGGCGAAGTTGATCAGGCGCAGGATGCCGTAGACCATGGTGTAGCCCAGCGCGATCAGGGCATAGATGCTCCCCCAGGCCACGCCGTTCGCGAGCTGCTGAAAAAACTCCTGCACCGGGGAACCGAGTGTCTTTTGGCTGCGCCTACGGCTCGACCGTGGCGACGAACTTGTAGCCTCGGTTCTCGATGCCGAGGAAGACAGCGGGCTTCACGGCGTTTCGATGTTCGTCGAGAGATATCTTTCCCGTGACGCCCGGGTAATCGCGGGTTGCGGCGATCAAGTCACGCAGCTTGGCGCGGGCTGCTTTTTGCTCGGCGTTTGGTGGCCCCGACAGCGTCTCGAAGGCCTTGGGGTCCTCCGTCGAGAGCCGCTGCATCGCGTTGGCGAGCACGCCTGCGGCGTCGTAGGCCAGGGCGGCGAGCCCGTCCGGGGTCCCCTTATATCGCTTGTGGTAGCTTTGGACAAATCCCTGGACCAGAGGATTGGGGTCCTGCTCCCAGTAGTGATTCACGAGGTACGAGCCGTTCAGGGCGTCCTGTGCGATCTCGAGCAGGCGTTCCGAGACCCATCCGTCCCCGCCGAGCATCGGAACATTGAGCCCCAGCTCGCGCGCCTGCCGCGCGATCAGGCCCACTTCGGTGTAGTAGCCGGGGATGAAGATGAACTCAGGTTTCTTGCTCTTGATCACGGTGAGCTGCGCCTTGAAGTCCTGGTCTCCTTCACTGTAGGACTGGTCCGTCACGATCGTGCCGCCCATGCCGCGGAAGGAATCGGTGAAGAAATTCGCGAGCCCAACGCTGTAGTCGTTCTTGTTGTCGCGGAACACCGCGGCCTTGGAGAAATGGAGCGTGTTCTTGGCGAATCTCGCGATCACCATGCCTTGGAACGGATCGATGTAGCAGACGCGGAAGATTTGATCGCCGATATCGGTCACGCGCGGATTCGTGGAGGAAGGGCTGATCATCGGGACCCCTGCACTCTGGCAGATCGGAGCCGCAGCGAGGCTCCGGCTGCTTGCCACCTCGCCCAAGACCGCGACGACGCCGTCCTGCGCGATGAGCTTGTTCACCGCGGTCGCCGCCTCTTCGGGCTTGCTCTGGTCATCCTCCACCAGCACGTGGATTTTCTTTCCGCCGATTCCCCCCTGCACGTTCAGGTTATCCACGTAGAGCTCGATTCCGTTCTTCGACGAGATCCCGAACGTCGCGGTGCTGCCCGTAAGGGAGCCATATTCCCCGACTTTGATCTCGGTTTCCCGCTTCGCGCAGCCTTGGAGCGCTGCCAGGCAAAGGAGCGTGATCGCGAAGAGGGGTAAGACGCTCCGGATCCGGATCATAGCGCGACCTCCGTGCCGTAAGTGTTTGAATCCAAAGGCATTTTCCATTCCTGGACCGCGCGCCACCCTAGCCCAAGCCGGGCAAGGCTTTCAAGGGGATAGCGGATTCTGGGACACCGGGACCGCCTTACCTGACTGGATCGCGAATCGCTCCGGCTCGGCGGGAACGAGCGGACGAAGCGCGCGTAGCGCGCGCCCCTCATCGCTATCGTAAAGTTGAGCCCGGAGGGCCTCGCGGAGCATCGACGCGTTCAAGCTTCCCCGCTCAATGCCTCGCGTGACCGAAAGGCCGACGAGGTAGCCGCGGACCGACATCCGGGTCGGCGAATCGCCGAAGGAGCGCCTGTATCGAGTCTCAAAGGAATCTCGCGGCGCCCCGGTCAGCACGTAATCCGTCGCGAAATACGTCGCCCCCTCGAGCGCCGCCCGGGCCTCCCCGTTGAGCCCGGCGGGGTCCAGAGCGTCGAATCCGAAAACGCGCGCTTTGGGCCAGGCCGTGGGAAGCTGCGCCGCGGCGATGCCGGCGAGGCGCGGCGGGGTCAGGAGCACGAGCGCTCCCGCGTGCTTCCCCCGCAGCGAGGAGATCGCGCGGGTCAAATCTCAACAACGCGGCCGCTCTGGCGGAATCGTCGGGGGTACCGGCGACCAGGATCCCCACCGAGCTCTTCGGCATTTCCTTTACGAGCACCCGCGTCAACGCCTGCGCCAGGACCCCGTTTCCGAGATGGAGCTGAAACACCGCGTCCCCCAGGATCGCAAGCCGCTCGTTGGTCGCGGAAGGCGAGATGAGCACGGCGCCCACGACCTGGCTCGCGGCCGCCAAGGGAGCGGTGTTGGCGCTGAACAGCTCGCCGATGATCACGGAGACGCCGTGGTCACGCAGGAGCCATCGCGCCTTGCGCGCGCCGACGAGCGGGTCTCCCTCGGAATCGTGGAGAATCAACGTGAGGTTGGGGGCCCATTCGCGATTGTGCTCCTCCATCGCGACCCTCAACCCTTGAACAAACGTCTTCCCGTAGCGGTCGAACCGGCCGGTGAGCGGGATCACGACGCCAATCCGCACCAGGCCGCTCCCCGCTCGCCGCAGCGCGAGGGAATCGAGCGGGCACTCCTCCAGATGAGAGAGAATCTGGCGTAGCTTTTTCTGCTCGGCGCCCCGCGCCTCGGCGGCGAGACCTACCCGCGCCGCCCAGATCCGCTCCGCGGCACGGGCGACCGGGTCGAGCCGGTCGATCTCGGGTTGAGTGACGTATTCCGTCGCCCAAGAAGCCGCCTCGGGCGTCGAGGGCCGGTCGAGCAACTTGGCCTTCAACTCCGCCGCCTTGCTCAGAGGGTAGCGCTTCTCGGCCGTTTCGCTTCCGGCGGGGCGGGCAGGCGCCAGGACGAGGGTCCAGCAGAGCCCCAGGAAGAGGAGGGCTCCGGCGGCCGGACGGGCGTCAGCCCGCATGGCGCACCGCTGCGTGCTCGCGAGCGAGACGAACGTAGCCTTCCGCGGATTCCCGAAGCCGCGCGTGCGCGGCATCGGGGATGGGCCCTTTGATCTTGGCGGGCACGCCCGCGACGAAGGAGCGGGGCGGAACCCGGGTGCCCTCGAGCACGATGCTGCCGGCCGCCACCAGCGATTCCTCCCCGATCACGCACCCGTCCAGGAGCACGGAGCCCATCCCGATCAAGCAGCGATCCTCCACGGTCGCCCCGTGCAGGACCGCCCGGTGCCCGACGGTCACCTCCGCGCCCACCACGAGCGGTTGGCCGCCGTCCGTGACGTGCAGGACGCATCCATCCTGAATGTTGCTCTTGGCGCCGATCCGGATCGCTCCGACGTCCCCACGTACCACCGCCCCATACCAGACGCTGGCGTCTTCCCCCAAAACGACGTCGCCCACCACGGTCGCGGTGGGCGCGATGAACACGGATGCCGGTATCCTGGGCGAGCTTCCCCGGATGGCAGCGATGAGGGGTCGGGTCACCACGCCCGGGAGTCTATAGCTCCTCCGGATTGAATTTGCCGAAATCTTCCGGATTGAGCCCTTCGAGGTACTTCCTCAGCTCCTCGGCCTTTTCCTCGGCTGTCCTCTCGGTCTTGGGCGGTGCGATGTTCTCCGCGACCGATTTCTCGAAGAGCTTGTCCATGATGAAAATGGGCGCGCGCGATCGCAGCGCGATCGCGATGGAATCGCTCGGGCGGGCGTCGACCGCGACCGCTCCGGCGCCGCCGTCGACATAGATGTTGGCGAAAAACGTGCTGTCCTTGAGGTCGGTGATGACCACGCGCGAGACCTTCGCGTTCAATCCCTCCAGGATGTTGATCATGAGATCGTGCGTGAGGGGGCGCTGGTACTTCTTGCCGAGAAGCTCCATGTGAATCGCGCTCGCTTCCATGGGGCCGATCCAGATGGGGAGCACCCGGCTTCCCTCAATCTCCTGCAAGAGAACCACCGGGCTCTTGGTGCGCTCATCGATCGCGAGGCCGCCCACGCGGACCGGAATCATGCTCATGGCTTCGATTTCAAGCTGTCGGGCGGGGGGACGATTTCGAGGGTGGGGCCCTCTCCCATCGGCCCGAGTCCGGGCGGCGTGGCTCCGGTTCCCATGTTCGCAAGCATCCACTTCGCGGACGACACGAGGTCGGAATCGGGGTGCTCCCGGATAAACTTCTCGAATGCCTTGCGCGCCGCGGGATAGTCCTTGAGCTCCTCGGAGTATGTGAAGCCGATCATGAAGGCGGCCTGCACCGCCGACTTATCGTTGGGAAACCGCGAGACGATCCCCTCGAAAAGCTCGATCCGGTCGCGCGGGGAAACCTCGGCTTGCGCCTTCGCGAAGAGATCTGCGGGCGTCTGCGGCGGGTTGTGCGCAATTTTTATCGAGTCCGGGAACAGGACGAGTCCGTACCGAACCTTGAGGGAGTCCTGCAGGGTCTCGTCGAAATGCTGGTTGCGCTGACCCTCCAGCAACGATCGAATCCGCGGCTCCACGTCCTTGAATGGGTGCTCCCCCACCAGGGTCTGTTCGTCCACACGAATGAGATGCCACGCGCGGTCGCTTTTCAAAGGCTCGCTCGTTTCCCCTTCCTTGATCTTAAACGCGGCGGCAACGATCGAAGGAGCCCTTCCGAGCACAGGCACGAGATCGCTGTCGGTGGTCACGTACCCGAGGACCCCGCCCGTCTTCGAGTTCCCCTTGTCGGTGGAGTACTTGGCGCAGATCTGATCCCAAGTCGAGCCCGCCCGAAGCCGTTTCAGGACCTCCCGGGCCCTCGCCTGCGTCGGGACCTGAATGTGTCGTACGCGTGCACGGCCGGGGGCCTTGAAATCATTCGCGTGCTCGTCGTAATAGCTGTGGACCGCCGAATCGGAAATCGCCGGAAGATTGCGCACCAGGTTCTTATAGTAGTACTTCATGAGCAGCTGCCGCTGCGAGCCTGCAAGCTCCACGCGGTAGTTGGGATCGGCTTCGGTGCCAACCCTCCTGGCCTCGAGAAAGAGCGCCCACTGCTGGGCGAGACGCTCCACGAGGGACTTGAACTGCTCCGGGTCCGAATATTCCTCCCGGATCGACGGCGGGGCGGACGCCAGAACCGAGTCGACGTCCCGCATCGTGAACCGCCGACCCCCGACGATCGCCAGGGTCGGGCCGGTGTCGCGCCTGGACGGTCCCGACACGCCCGGCGCGGAGGAGGCGCTCTTCTTTGCCTCCGAAGAGCTTCCGGCGCAGCCCCAGAGGCCGAAGGCGAGGAGAATCCCCGCGAGACTGAGGTGAAGCGAGCGATTGAGGAACATAGAATCGGCAAAGCCTCTCATTTGCGGACCACCCAGACTTTGACTGGGGCCTCGATATCTTCATAGAGGTGGATGGCGATCTCAAATACTCCGAGCGATTTGATCGGTTCCGGCAACCGCACGTTCTTTCGTTCGATCGTATGGCCCTTCGCGGAGAGCGCGTCCTGGATCTCGTGAGCGGTCACGGACCCGTACAATTGGTCATCCTCCCCCGCCTCCACGCTGAACTGGAGCGAGATCTGCGCCAGATCATCACGGAGCTTTTCGGCTGCCTGGCGCTGCTTCGCCTCGAGAGCCACGCGCGCCCTTTCACGATCCTTGAACACGGCGCGGGCGTTCCCGACGGCTTCGATCGCCTTCTTGCGCGGAATGAGAAAATTGCGGGCGTACCCGTCCGCGACGCGAACGGCAGTCCCGCGTTTTCCCAGCCCGCCGATATCCTCGAGCAGAATGATCTCCATCAGCTCCTCCTAGTCGCCCATGCCACGCCCACCCCCGAGCGGTGCGCCCGGGTTGGATGTGGCCCTGAGACGAAAGTCGTACCAAACATCGAGTAATCCCACGGCCAACACGGTCGTGATGAGAATCGGCATGAGCACCAGCAGGACCAGGACGGCCGCCTGGACAAGACCCCGGATGTGAAACGCCTGAGCGACGTACCGGGCGACCGCGAAACCCTGCACGACGTAGGCGAGCGCAAGCGGAAACGCCAGATTGACGCCCGCCTCGAAGGCCGGCTTCCACCGCGTGACCATCAGGAGGAGCGCCAGCGCAAGAACCCAGGCGCCGACCGGGTGGACCCGCCACACCGAGAATTCGGAGAAGGCCGGGAATCCCCCTTCATCCTCCTGAAAGAGAACCGACGCCAGCCAGCAGTTGGTGGCGATCACGACGATCCACTTGAGCGCGAAAAGAGACGGGAGCAGGAGCGTCCACACGCGCCCCGTCTGCTCCAGCGCCTGGTTGAACTCGCTCGCCGAAAGTCCGAGCGTCTGCGACAGCCGATGCTCGCTTTCCAGGTGTTTGAGCTCGCCGATCCGGGCCGCGAGGAGGCGGGTCAGCTCGTCCACCCCTCCCGCGAGCAGGTATCCGGCCGAAACCGCCAGCACCAGCGCCGCCGCGAGGCTCGCGGTGACCGAGGCGGGCATCCCCCGCCTGGCACACGCGGCGAGCAGGAGCCCCGCGGCCGCGAGCACCGCGATGAACACGAGCTGGTGAGGCTCTTTGATCCCGGAGGCGTACAGCGCGCCCAAGGTCGAGCTCGCCGCGAGGGCTCCCAGAAGGAGACCTACCTTGCGGGCGAGCCACAGAAGGGCCAGCGGCAGGAGCCCGAACACCCACGGCAGAGGCGAGGGAATGTCCGTGTTGGCCGCGGCGATCAGAAGGGCACCGACCAGGATCGCTCCGATCGCGCGGAATGCGTTTCCGAGCGAGAGCGACCGGCCGGGCTCAGCGATACTGCTCACTGGTGAACGGCAGGAGTGCGAGAACGCGTGCGCGCTTCACGGCCTCGGTGATCTGGGCCTGGTGGCGGGCGCAGGTGCCCGAAATCCGACGCGGAACGATCTTCCCGCGATCCGTGATGAAGCGCGTGAGCCTCCGGTCGTCCTTGTAGTCAATCCGGTCGACCTTGTCGAAGCAAAGCTTGCAGAATTTCCTTCGAAACGATCTCGATTCGCCCTCACGGCTCATGGATCTCTCTCCTCGTCGATACGGTCTCCGCGCCCGCCGCGGCTGTCTCCGCGACGCGGCCCGGTTCTTCGGCCGCCCGCGGGGATTCCTTCGCCGCGAGCACCGTCAGGTGCCTGAGCACGCCCTCGTTCAGGCGAAAACGGCGATCCATCTCGCCGATAAGCTCCGCCGGGCTCTTGTGCTTGATATGGATGTAGGTACCGTCGCGGCGCTTGCGGATATTGTAGGCGAGCTTCCGCTTCCCCCAGCGCTGGACCTCGATCACCTCGCCGCCCGCCTGCCCGATGCTCTGCGACACGCGTTCCACTTCATCGTTGATACGGGCCTCTTCGAGGCCGGGATCGAAAATAATCGTCGTCTCGTAGATCTTCATGAATTCCTCACTCCTCAACCGGGTCCAGTCCGAATCGGTTCCAACGGTTCATGGCTTTCCCCAATCCCGACGCAGCAGCGTCGTACGCCGCGCACGCGGCTCCCTCGAGCACCTCAGGGAGCCGTGCACGCTCCTCCTCGTCAAACCGCGCGAGCACGAAATCGGGAAGATCGGCCGATGCCGGCGCGGGCCCCACCCCGATCCGGAGCCTCGGAAACTCCGTCGTGCCGATCTCTTCGCGGATCGATTCGAGCCCCTGATGCCCCCCGGTGCCGCCCGAGGTGCGGAGCCGGATCGAGCCAAGCGGGAGGTACACGTCGTCGAACACCACCAAGATCTCCGACGCGAGCCATCCTTCCGCAAGCAGCGCCCGGAATGCCTCGCCGCTTCGATTCATGTAGGTCTGCGGCTTGACCAGGGAGATCCGCTGCCCGTCCGCCCTGCCCTCCCCGCGCACGACGACACCCTTGCGCCGCCATCCGGTGAAGCCGCCGAGCTTCCGGGCCAGGAGGTCCACCGCCATGAAGCCGGCGTTGTGGCGCGTCCCGTCGTACTCCGGGCCCGGATTGCCCAGACCGACCACGACGTTGGGCCCGTTAACCTTGCTTGCCTCCCTCTTCGGGCTCCGCGGCCTCGTCCTTCTTCTCCTTGGCGATCAGCTCGGGCTCCGCCTCGACGACTTCCTCCGCCGGCTTCACCTCTTCGAGTATCGTCGGCGGTACGACGGCGGCGATCGCGCGATCCATCTCGGTCTTGATCTCGGCACGCTCCGTCTTGATGTCGCTCACATGGAGCGAGTCGCCGATGGCGAGGCCGCTCACGTCGACCTCGAGCTTGGACGGAATCTCGGTCGGGAGGCACTCGACCTCCACTTCGCGAAGAAGGTGCTCGAGGATTCCCCCCGCGTCCTTGACGCCGGTCGGCGTGCCGACGAGGACGATCGGCACTTGGACCGTGATCCGCTCGGTGAGCGAGATGTGCTGGAGATCCAGGTGGAGAATCAGCCCGGCGACCGGGTCGCGCTGGATTTCCCGGATGAGCGCCTTGCGGTCCTTGGGTTTGTCTCCGGACACCTTGAGATCCACGATCACGTTGCTGCCTTCAGCGGAGTGGATCACCGATTCCAGCTCTTTCAGGCTGATCGTGAGCGGGATCGAGTCCTCGCCCCGACCGTAGTAGACCGCCGGGACGCGCCCGCCGGCGCGCAGCTTTCGCGCCACGCCTTTGCCGACGTCGGCGCGCCGCGCGGCTTCCAGAGAAACAATCGCCATGGGTGCGGCTCCTTCCTAATTCCCTACGCGTCCTTCGCGTGGATTCTGGTCAAATGAAAAGCGAACTCAGCGATTCTTCATCGTGGATGCGGCGTATCGCCTCCCCCAAAAGCCCCGCGACCGAAAGCATCTTGATCGTGGGCCCGAGCTTGTCCGCATCGTGCGGAATGCTGTCCGTCACGATCAGCTCGCGCACCGAGGACCGGCGGATCCGCTCGACCGCGTCCCCGCACAGCACGGCGTGCGTGCACGCGGCGTAGATGTCCTTGGCGCCCGCGCGCTTGAGCGCTTCGGCCGCCTCGACCAGCGTCGCGCCCGTGCTCACGACGTCGTCGAAAATCACCACGTTCTTGCCTTCCACCTCGCCGATCACGTTCATCATCTCCACCGCGTCGGGCCGGGGGCGCCGTTTGTCGACGACCGCGAGGCCGACCCCGAGCCGCTTCGCGTACGCGCGCGCCATCTTCACGCTCCCGATGTCCGGCGCGACCGCGATCAGGTTCGGGATGCTCAGGTGGATGTAGTAATCCACGAGCACCGGCGCGGCATACAAATGGTCGAACGGAATGTCGAAGAACCCCTGGATCTGCGCCGAGTGCAAATCCATCGTCATCACGCGGTCGGCCCCCGCCGTGGTGATCAGGTTGGCAACGAGCTTCGCCGTGATTGGCACCCGCGGCTGGTCTTTCCGATCCTGCCTTTGGTAGCCAAAATACGGAATGACGGCAGTCACACGGCCGGCCGATGCCCGCCGCGCGGCGTCGATCATCACAAGCAGCTCCATGAGATTCGTCGCCGGAGGGAACGTGGGCTGGAACACGAAGATGTCCGAGCCGCGGATGTTCTCGTTGATCTTGACGGAGGTCTCGCCGTCCGAGAACTGATCGACCGTCGCATCCCCCAGCTCGGTCCCGAGGGACTCGCAAATCGCCTCGGCCAGCGGCCGGTTCGCGTTTCCCGTGAACAGGCGCAGGCGCGTTTCCGCCGCGCGCTTGCGGGGCGATTCGGGCTCATGTCCGAGTGCTGTGACCGGACGACGATCCGCGGCGAGCTTTACCGTCATCGTTTCCTCCTGGGAATTCCCAGAAAACAAAAAACCCAAGGCCGATTGACGACTTCGTCAATCGGGCCCGACGCGCCTTCCGGCGCTCGATGGGCCGGAGGCTCTCCCTCCGGGGCCCGGCGATCGAGGTCAATTGTCTTGGGCTGAAGCTAACGCCGCCTGATCTGCGGCGAGACGGATTCTAGCGCATCCGGACCCGAAGCGGGTCGGGAAAATATGGTTGGGGCGGGAGGATTCGAACCTCCGGATGGGAGATCCAAAGTCTCCTGGCTTACCACTTGCCGACGCCCCAATCGCTTGACGGACGAAAGGCCGAGGCCCCGATCGACTTCATCGGGACGACGGCGAAGCCCTCGCCCATCCTTTACATGCTGAGGGCGAGGGGCGGCTGCTTGGCTCGCTCCTTTTCGTATTCAGCGAGGATCCGATCCTCGATGAATTTCCGAGTCTCGTTGTTGATGGGATGCGCGACGTCCTGGTAAGTCCCATCGGGACGCTTCCGACTGGGCATCGCCACGAACATGCCGTTCGTCCCTTCGATGATCTTGAGTCCTCGAATGACGAACGCGTCGTTGAAGGTCATGCTCGCGAATGCTTTCAACTTGTCGTCGTCCCGCAGGGAAATACGGACCTCGGTGATTTCGAGCGTCATACCGTCACCGCCTCGAGTTCCGGACCTCGTTCCGTCGAAGTCCTGGGATCCATCGCTGGATCCGGCCCCATCGCACCCCCCAAACATCAGCGCCCGGTGTCGGCTTTCGCCGTTAGGCAACTCCTGCCATTCTGACGCCTCGTTCGGTGGTACGCACGACGTGGACTGTCGCTCCCGCCGCGGCGGCCCTCTCCGCCGCCCGTTGCGCGTCAGCCTGCGTCAGTGCGAGCCCGAAAACCGTCGAACCACTACCGGACAGAAGCGAACCCAGGAGGTCGCTTTCACCGAGCAAACGCCTGAGTCTTGCGACAATCTCCAATCCCGGGAGGACAACGTCCTCGAAATCATTGTGCAAACCCGATGCGATTGAGCCCCAGTCATGTCTTTCAATCGCCGCGGCGAGCATACTAGCGCCAGAGCCCGGGGGTGTCAACCGAATTCTGACCCGCCCGTAGGCCCAAGTTGTTGAAACTGCGATAGGTGGCGTCGCCAGGACGATCCATACACCAGGTAGAGGACAAAGATGTCTCACCTCGTCCCCTCGCCCCGTCGCGCGCGCCGTTCCACCCCTCAAGAAGAAGGGAACGTCGGCGCCAAGCGCCGATGCCATCTCCCGAAGCCTTGCATCCACGAACCCCAGCCCGAGCAGCCGGTTCACGCCTATGAGAAATCCCGCGCCGTCGCTGCTTCCGCCCCCGAGCCCCGCCCCGATCGGAATACGCTTTGTGAGCCGTACGCGGACCCCGCGCCGATTGTTCCGCGCTTGCTCCTCGATGAATGACCACGCCCGCTCGATAATGTTGGGACCGTTTTTCGGAATCCGGATCCCGCGCGTTTCGAGAGCAAATCCCTCCCGTGCCTCTTCGAGCAGGAGCTCGTCTTCGAGCAGCACGGTCTGCAAGATCGTATCGACCTCGTGGTAGCCGTCCGGACGACGACCCAGGATCCAGAGGCCGAGGTTGATTTTCGCCGGGCAGCGGATTCGGAGAGCGCGCGGATCCGCCACGGCTCACCTCGCGGGCCAGTAGAGGATCGCGAGCAGCGCCGCGCCCCAGAGGAGCACGTTCACGAGGGTGGGCCGGTCGCGGAAGAGATGCTCCGAGGGATTGCCTCCCTTCTCCTCCGCGTACATGAGGTACAGATACCGGAAGATTCCGTAGAGCACGAACGGGATGGTGAGGTATAGGGGACGCCCGCTGAATTTCGAAATCGTCTCCGGGGAGATCGTGTACACCGAGTAGGCGAGCACCGTCGCGCTCGTCACCACCGCGACGAGCTGGTCGAGCAACCGAGGCGTGTAGGCACCCAACGCGGCGCGATGGAGCCGCGCGTCCCCCTCGAGCGTGGCAAGCTCGTGCCGGCGTTTGCCGATCGCGAGAAAGAGCGCGAGGAAGAACGCGCACACCAGGAGCCACGGCGAGAGGATCACCTCTTCTCCGCTCTGCATCGCACGGTCGCGGATGAGCTCGACTCCCGCGGTCGCGCGCAGCACAAATCCCAGCGCGATGGTCACGACGTCCAGGAGCACGACCTGCTTGAGGAATAGGGAATAGGTGAGGGTGAGCGCCACGTATCCGGCCGCCGTGCACCCGAAACGGATTCCGAGCAAGAACGCGCCCCCCAGGCCAACGGCGAGAAAGGCAAATGCCCAACCGGCGGCGACGCCCACGGGAACCTTGCCCGCGGCGATCGGCCGGTCCCGCTTCGTGGCATGGAGCCGGTCGCGCTCGATGTCGAGGATGTCGTTCAGGATATAACTGCCGGATACGGCGAGCGAGAAGAGGAAGAATCCCAGGATCGTGTCCCGCACGTACGGCGGATCGAGAAACTTGAGCGTGAAGATGAGGCCGGCAAAGAGAACGAGGTTCTTCGTCCACTGGTAGATCCGCATCGATTGGACGATGTACCGCATCATCCGCGGTGTTTCCTCGCGCGCCGGGCGCGCCGCGGCCCAGCTTCCTTCGTACTCCGCGCGCGCGCCGCATCCTCCGCGCGTTCGCAGAGGATATGCCCGACCAGGAGATGCACCTCCTGGATCCGCGCGGTCTCGCGGGAGGGAACGACCACCGCGGCGTCGCAACGCCGCGCGAAGGCAGCTCCCCCTCCGCCGGTCATGCCGATCACGGCGAGCCCACGGGCCCGCGCGGCGCGGACCGCTTCCAGCATGTTCGGGGAGCGGCCGCTCGTCGTCATGGCGACCAGGAGATCCCCCCGGCGCCCGAGCGCTTCGATCTGTCGCGCGAACACGCGCTCGAAACCGTAGTCGTTCCCGACCGCGGTGATCAGCGAACCGTCCGCGCTGAGCGCGACGGCCGGAAGTGCATCGCGGTCGCGCACAAACCGCCCGACGAGCTCCGTCGCCAAATGCTGCGCCTCGGCCGCGCTCCCGCCGTTCCCACAGAAAAAGACGGTGCGCCCACCGGCGACCGTCGCGCTCATGATCCGGGCCATGCGCTCGATCCCATCCAGCTCGCGTGCGAAGACCGCGATGAGGGTGGCGGCGCTTTCCGCGAAGGTGCGGCGAACCCGGTTCGAAGCGAGGGTCGCGTCGCCCCGCTTCGCCGGACGCGGGCTCAAGCGGCCGCCCCGCGTTGAGCCGACCACCGGCGGCCGAGGTAGTCGCGGACCGCGTCCTCCCAGCGAGGCAACGACTCGCCGGTCAGTGCCTGGTAGCGCTTGCCGGAAAGCACCGAGTTCTTCGGACGCGGCGCAGGGCGCGTGAAGCGATCCGAGGTGGTTTCCCGCACCTGAAGCGGCGAGCCCAGGTCACGAGCGATCTCGACCGCGAATCCGTGCCAGGTGGTCTCTCCCGAGTTCGTCACGTGCACCGTTCCCGTCGTGCCGAGCCTCAGCAGCTTCTCGATCCCGCGCGCCAGGTCGCGGGCGTACGTGGGCGATCCACGCTGATCCGTCACCACCTCCGGGGTATCCCCCCGTTTCAGCTTTTCCGCGATCGCGTCCACGAAGTTTGCCCCTCCCTCGCCGAACACCCAGGACGTGCGAACCGTGAGGCTTTTCCCGGCCACCTCGTGCGCGATTTCCTCCCCCGCGAGCTTGCTCCTGCCGTAGGCGTTGATCGGCTGAGGCGGATCATCCTCGAGGTACGGACCCTCCTTCGTCCCGTCGAAGACGTAGTCCGTGCTGAGATAGACCAGCGTCGCGCCGCGCTCCCGGGCCAGCGACGCGACGTGGCTCGTGCCGTCCCGGTTCGTGGCCATCGCGAGATCGAACTCGGTCTCGCAGCGGTCCACCGCCGTCATCGCCGCCGCATGGACCACCGCGTCGAACTCGATCCCCTTGGCCGCCGCGAAGACGCGGTCCTTGTCGCGCACGTCGACTTCGTCGCGCCCCCAGAGGTAGAGGGTGTTCCCCGACGCGAGCCACTCGCGGATCGCCCGGCCCAAAATGCCCTCAGCGCCAGTGACGAGGATGCGCATGAGCGCCTCTACAACACGTCCACCAGGCTGGAGTCGCCGACCATGAAGCGATACGCGGTCGGCTTGAGCTGCGATCGCTGGATCCGCACTTCTTTGCCGATCAGGGACGCCTCGATGCGCACCGGGATATCCTGGATCACACACCGCTCGAGGACGATCGAGTGCTCGATCTCGCTGTTTCGGATCGTCACCTCGTCGTAGATGGAGGTGAACGGGCCGATGTAGGAGTTCTTGATAACGCAGCGCTCGCCGACAATGAGCGGGCCGCGGAGGATTGAATTCTCGATCGTGGTGCCCGCGCCGACGATGACCTCCCCCTCGGTGCGGGTCGTGCCATCCAGCGTTCCGCGGAGGAGCCGCTTCGCCCGGGAGAGGACCATCCGGTTCGCTTCGAGCATATCCTCGAGCTTCCCCGTATCCTTCCACCACCCCGAGATGATGTGGCAGTTGACGTTCTTGTCGTGGTCGATCAGCCACTGGATCGCGTCGGTGATCTCGAGCTCGTTCCGGAACGAGGGTTTGATCTTGTTGACGGCCTCGAAGATGTTCGAGTCGAACATGTAGACGCCGACGAGTGCCAGGTCCGACTTCGGCTCCTTCGGCTTTTCCGTCAGCCGCTTCACGCGGCTGCCGTCCAGCTCCGCGACGCCGAAGTCCTGAGGATTGGGCACGTGCGCGAGCAGGATCTGGCTGTTCGGCCGGTCGCGCTCGAACTCTCGGACGAGCGGCGTGATCCCGTCGAGAATGAGATTGTCGCCCAGGTACATGACGAAGGAATCGTCCCGCATGAAGTCGCGAGACACCTTGACCGCGTGGGCCAGGCCGAGGGGCGCTTCCTGGCGGATGTAGGTGGTCTTGATCCCCAGAGCCGAGCCGTCCCCCAGCGCCGCGCGGATCTCCGGCTCGGTGTCGCCGACAACGATACCCACGTCCGTGATGCCCGCGTCGCGGATCGCCTCCACCCCGTAGAAAAGGATCGGCTTGTTGCCGACGGGGATGAGCTGCTTCGCCCCGGTGTGTGTGATCGGCCGAAGGCGGGTCCCCTTGCCGCCGCTCAGGATCAGCGCCTTCATCCCGATCTCCTCGCCGCGGCCGAGCCCTTCAGGCGATCGCGCGCGAAGGCCCGCCCGCGCTCGAGAACTTCCTGGATGCGTGAGGCGTCGCGCGCGCCCGCAACCGCCTGCTCGGGCTTTCCGCCCCCTTTGCCGTCCACGATGGACACCGCGTCCTTCGCCCAGTCGGGAGCGGATAGCGCCCCCTTGAGCCCGGAGCCCACCGATGCCACGACCGAGAGCTTGCCCTCGATCGCCGCGGCCAGGAGCCCGCCCCCTTGCGGCAGCTTCTGGCGGATCAGGTCGCCGGCTTCGCGAAGCTCCTCGACCCCCTGCGCACCGACTTCGGCCACGACGATCGGAGGATCCTCCGACCGAAGCGCAGCCTCGATCAGCCGCTCGACCTGCGATTTCAATCCCTCGCGGCTCTGCTTCGCGTGCTCCGTCCGCAGAAGGCGCGTCTCTTCCTGGAGTGCGGCCACCCGATGCAGGAGCTGGTCCCGCCCGACCCCGACCCGCGCGCCGAGCTCACGAAGGAGCGCTCGGTCCTCTTCCGCATGCCGGTACGCGAGGGCGCCGGTGACCGCCTCGATCCGCCTCGTGCCCGAAGCGATCGCGGCCTCCGACTCAATCCGAAAGTATCCGATCTCGCCGGTGCGACGCACATGGCATCCGCCGCAAAGCTCACGGCTGAACCCAGGGACGATCACCTGCCGGACCCGCTCGCCGTGCTTCTCGCCGAAGAGCGCCATGGCGCCCTTCTCCTGGGCTTCCTTGAGGGAGCTCCATTCGGTCTCCACAGTGAGATCCTCGAGGATCTTCTCGTTGACCATCGACTCGATCGCATGGACCTCCTCCGGCGTGAGCGCTTTCGTGTGCGTGAAATCGAACCGAAGGCGATCCGGCGCGACGAGCGAGCCCGCCTGCTTGAGCTGGGCACCGAAGCGCTGCCTCAACGCGGCGTGCAGGAGATGCGTCGCGGTATGATTCCGCTGAGTAGGCGCCCGCTCGGCGGCGTCCACCGTGGCCCGGTACGGGCCGGCTGTCAGCTTCTCGGCCCCACCCTCCATGAACTCCCCCCGATGGACGATGCGGTCTCCGTCGCGATAGACGTCGACGACTCGGAGCCTCGTCCGTGCGGCGCCCGGCATCGGCTCGATCATTCCCGTGTCCGCGACCTGGCCGCCCGATTCCGCGTAGAAGGGCGTCACGTCGAGCGTGAACTCGACAGCGGTCGCCCCGCCCGCCGCGCCCTCGCTCGCGGGAACGTCCCGCACATCGCGGATTTCCACCCCGTCGACCCCCCAGCGGTCATAGCCAACGAACTCGGAGTGCGAGCCGCTCGTGAGCGAACGCCATTTCCCCGCGCCGTGACGGGCTTCGAAGCGCGCCTCCTTCCGGGCGCGGTCCCGCTGCTCGTTCATCGCGACCTCGTAACCGGGCATGTCGACCGTGAGGCCTCGCTCCGCGGCCATCTCCACGGTGAGATCGATCGGAAAGCCGTAGGTGTCGTACAGCTGAAACGCGACCGGTCCCGGGAAGAGCGTCTGCTTCTTCTTACCAAGGGTCGCCACGGTCTCTTCAAACCGGGCGACTCCCTGCTCGAGCGTCCGCGCGAATCGGCTCTCCTCTTCAAGGATCGCCGCCGCGACGACGGACTCTTCCCGCTTCAGATACTCATACTCTTCGTAACGGCTCATCTCGGAAACCACGACCGGGACGAGCCTCGAGAGGAAAGCGCCTTCGATTCCGAGATCCCTCCCGAAGCGTGCGGCACGGCGTAGGAGCCGGCGCACGACGTACCCGCGGCCTTCATTCGAGGGTCGCACCCCTTCGGCGCAGGTAAAGACGAGCGCCCGAATGTGGTCCGTGATGACGCGGGCCGCCCGGCGGCCACGATCCGTCGCGGCGGCCTTCGGCGAGCCGAGGCGTCGCGCGGCGTCCCCGATCGGAAGAAGCAGGTCGTTCTCGTAGACTGACGGCGCCTGCTGGAGGATCATGGCGAGGCGCTCGAGCCCCATGCCGGTATCGATTCCGCGATTGGGAAGCGGCTTTCGTTCCCCGGAAGGGGCCTGGTCAAATTCAGGGAACACCAGGTTCCAGAACTCGAGGTACCGCTCGCAGTCGCACCCCGGAGCGCATTCGGGGCGGCCGCAGCCCACGCCCGGGCCCTGGTCCCAATAGATCTCCGAGCACGGGCCGCACGCGCCCGATCCGCCCGCGGGACCCCAGAAATTATCCTTCTCCCCCAGACGGACCACGCGCTTCGCCCCCAGGCCGATGTGTTTCGCCCAGAGATCGAACGCCTCCTGGTCGTCCCGATACACGGAAGGATGCAGCCGCTCCGGCGGCATCCCGAGCACGCCGGTCGTGAACTCCCACGCCCACTCGATCGCCTCCTTCTTGAAGTAATCGCCGAAGGAGAAGTTGCCGAGCATCTCGAAGAATGTGGCATGCCGGAGGGTCAGTCCGACGTTCTCGACGTCGGTGAGCCTCAGACAACGCTGTACGGTCACCGCGCGCTTGTGGGGTGGCGGGTCAGGAGAAGAGAAGTAGGGTTTGAATTGCACCATTCCCGCGGAGGTGAACAGGAGCGTGGGGTCATCGAGCGGGACGAGCGGAGCCTGGGGCAGGTGCGGATGCCCCCGATCCTTGAAGTACTCGAGAAAGATCCGGCGCAGCTCGTCGCTGGTTTTCCGCATCAGGCTTCCCTTTATATGTCCTCTCCCAGGAGGTCCCGGATCGTGTCCCAGCCGAATCCTCGCCGGGCAAGCGCCTGTTGCATGCGGCGCCGATACAACCCCGACGCGAGCCGGGCGTAACGGCGTTTAAGCTGCTCCACGCCGGCCGCGGCGCGACCGGCCTCGCTCGCGAGCGAGCGGCCCGAAAGATCGGGGTCCTCCTCGAGCAGCGCATCCATTTCCCGGATCAGCGTGTCCGCGACACCCCGCCGCTTGAGCTTCAACTCGAGGAGCCGTTTTCCCTGCGGGGCCTTGAAGAGCTCCGTTCGCAAAAAAGACCGCACGAACGCGCGGTCGTCCAGAAGCGAGACGCGGCGGAGTCGCTCGAGAGCGCGCTCCACCGCATCCGAATGATACCCGCGTTCGCGGAGGCGGCCTTCGACCTCCTGCACGGTGCGGGGCCCGCGGGCCAGAATCCTTAGAGCAGCCTCCTTCGCGGCCTCCTCGGAAGCCGCCCGCTCGGGGCTCAGTGCCATGGGTCTAGATGCGGACCCGGCGCTCTCCCTTGCCATCCGCTGCCGCCGCCACCTCCGCCGGTGCCGCCACGGCGCGCGTGAGCCCCAACGCCTCGCGGAGCTTCAGCTCCAGCTCGGCCACGGCGTCGGCGTGCTCCTTGAGCCAGAGCCGCGCGTTCTCGCGCCCCTGTCCGATACGCTCTTCGCCGAAGGAGAACCACGTGCCGCTCTTCTGCACGAGGTTTCGCTCGATCGCGAGATCCAGGAGCTCTCCTTCACGGGAGATTCCCTCATTGTAGAGGATGTCGAACTCCGCTTCCTTGAAAGGCGCGGCGACCTTGTTTTTCACGACCTTCACCTTGACGTGACTGCCGATCACGCTGTCCCCGTCCTTGATCGCGCCGATTCGCCGGATATCCATGCGCACCGACGCGTAGAACTTGAGCGCGCGCCCGCCGGTCGTCGTCTCCGGGTTTCCGAACATCACGCCGATCTGCATGCGGATCTGGTTGATGAAGATGACGGTCGTCCTCGATTTGGAGATCGTGCCGGTGAGCTTGCGCAGGGCCTGCGACATGAGGCGCGCCTGGAGGCCCATGTGCGAGTCCCCCATCTCCCCTTCGATTTCGGCCTTCGGCACGAGCGCGGCCACGGAGTCGATCACGATCACGTCGATGGCGCCGCTGCGCACCAGATGCTCCGCGATCTCGAGCGCTTCCTCCCCGGTGTCGGGCTGTGCCACGTGCAAGTTCTCGATGTCGACCCCGAGCTTCTTCGCGTACGCGGCGTCCAGGGCGTGCTCCGCGTCGATGAAGACCGCGTTACCGCCCGCCTTTTGTGCGTGCGCGATGATGCTCAGCGTGAGCGTCGTCTTCCCCGAAGATTCCGGACCGTAGATCTCGATCACGCGACCGCGCGGCACGCCACCGATCCCGAGCGCGGCATCCAGCGCGATCGAGCCGGTGGCAATACAATCCACTTGGACCCGGGCCGATTCCTCCCCCAGCTTCATGATCGCGCCTTTTCCGAACTGACGCTCGATCTGCTGCACGGCGAGGTCGAGCGCTTTGGCGCGTTCCTTGGACATCTCCCTCACTCCCGGATTCATGACCATCTCCGATTCTCCCCCTGAGATTTGTAGGCGTCGTTCCGGGACGCCGGTACGGGTCGGGGCGAAAATTTGGGTTCGATTCTGCGCTCGGGTGGGCGCCGAGACGGGAGCTTAGGAGTATCTAAGATCCCGGTTTCCGAAGACGAATCTCCACGAGCGGAGTATACCGGGCTCCGGTCGGATGTAGGTCACTTTTCATCACCACGATATGGTCGAGAAACGCCGCCTCCGGGACAGGGGGCGGCGCGTAATCGCGGAAGGCCTCGACACCCTGCGCGCGCTCGCGAACTCGTGCCAGGGTGACGTGGGGGCGAAACGGCTTGTCGGGTGGGCCGAACCCGTCGCGCTGAAGGCTCTGGTTCACGGAGCGCGCGAGCGCGATCGCCTCGGGAGCCCCCTCCCCGAAGCCGGCCCAAAGGACCCGCGGGCGATTCGGCGAGGGAAACGCGCCCAATGCGCCGAGCTTCGCCGCGAAGGCCGCATGCGGTTCGGCCCCCCGCCGGACGGAATCCCCGGCTCGGCGGACGCCCGAGTCCCCCAGGTCGCCCAGGAAACGGATCGTCAGGTGCACGTTCTCCGGCTTCACCCACGAAAGTCCCGACATGCGCCCCGCGAGATCGCGCTCGACTTGGGCCAGGTAATCCGCCCACGGTCGCGGGATCATGAGCGCGACGAAGGTTCGGACCATGGGACCCCCGCCTTGAGGCTCCTCCTGACGAGATCCAGCGCGAAGAACGAGGCCCGCGCGATGATGTCCGCGCGTGATCCTCCGAACAAGTAGCGCTCGCTCACGTCGCCGTCCTGTGCGGAGTATCCGATGTGGGCAAGCCCGACCGGCTTCTCCGCGGTGCCCCCTTCCGGCCCCGCGACCCCGGTCGTGGACACGGCGCACGAGGCACCTAGGCGCTCCCGGGCGCCCCGCGCCATTTCCTGGGCCACTTCGGCGCTCACCGAGCCGAAACGCCGCAGCGTCTCCGGGGAAACGCCGAGGAGCGTCTCCTTGGACTCGTTCGAGTACGCGACCACGCCTCCCAGATAATAGCGGGAGCTGCCGGAGGTCGAGACCACGGCCGCTCCGACACTCCCTCCCGTGAAGGACTCGGCGGTGGCGATCGTCAGACCATGCGTAAGAAGCGCTTCGCCGACCACATCGGAAAGGGTCCGGCTCCCGAGCGCGTACGCAACGGTGCCCGCGCGCTCGACGAGCTTCCGTTCCCCGCGGTCGAGGACCCCCTGAAGCCACATCGCGTCCGCCGAAGACGCGCTCAGATGAATATCCACGCCGGAGGCCCGGGCGATGGTGCCCAGCTTGAGCTCCGGTTCTTCCCGCTCGAATCCCTGGAGCCTCTCGGCCAGGACCGACTCCGAGAGCCCGATCGTGCGGACAACCCGGATCACGGAGGCGAGCCCTGGATTTCTCTGCTTCAAGAAGGGGATCACGTAGTCGCGGAGCATGTCCTGCGTCTCGGACGGGACGCCAGGGAGCGCGAAGCACTCGGTTTTCAGATGGGTGAAGTGGAGACCGGGGGCCGTGCCACGGGCGTTGGGGATCACGATCGCCCCGCGGGGGATCAGCGCCTGTACCTCGTTGATCGGAGGCATATCGAGGCCGCGTCCCTTGAAGCGCGCGCGGATCTCGTCCAGGACGGCCCGGTCCAGGATCAGCCGCCTGCGGAAGACGGTCGCGATCACTTTGCGCGTGATGTCGTCCGAGGTCGGACCGAGGCCGCCGGTAGTGATCACCACCTCGGCGCGGTGGACCGCGGTTCGGAATACCTCGGCGATGAACTCCGCTTCGTCGCCCACCGTCGTGTGGTAGGTGGGCCTTAAGCCCGCCTCCGCGAGCATTCCGGAGATCAGGTCGATGTTTGTGTTCCGGACGAGACCGTGGAGGAGCTCGCTTCCGATCGTGATGATCTCGGTGGTCATCCTGGTTCTCCGAAGCGATGCCCGGCTAGGTCGCCGGCCAAGCCCGCGCGAGGATCTGGAGCGCGAGGTTGGCGTAGATCCCCGCCAAGACATCGTCGATCACGACGCCGAATGTGCCCGGAAGCCGCTGCGCCTGCCCCACCGGGAAGGGCTTCCAGATATCGAAGACGCGGAAAAGCGTGAACCCGAGCCCGAGCGTGATCGCGTGCGAAGGATGCGCGTGGCCGATCGCCGGCACGCCGCAGACCGCGACGAACATCCCCGCGACTTCGTCCATCACGATCGGATGGGCGTCGTGGCCGAGGGATTTTTCCGCGGGGCCGCACACGAGCAGCGCCAGGCCGATGGCGCCTAGGGTGAGCGCGACGAACGCTGGGAAGGCGAGCCGGGGCAAAATCGCCAGAAGGAGAACCGTCGTGGCCCCCGATGCCCACGTGGCGGGGGCAATTGGGAGGTAGCCCAGCCCGAGCCCAGTCGCCAGAAGGACGGCGAGGCCCCGCACGATCGCGCTTACCCGAGCGTCTTCAGGACGAGCTTGCAGGCCACCTTGAGCGTGTCGAAGACCCCGGTTCCCCTCAGCGCGACCGCTTCGAAGTAGGGTGCTTTCCTGGGGTTCAGCTCGCGCTCCAAATCGTCCACGGGGACCACACGAGGCAGGTCCCGCTTGTTGTACTGCATGACGAACGGAATCCTCTCGAGGTTCAAGTCGTGCTCCGTCAGGTTGTCGAGCATATTCATGTAGCTCTCGACATTCGCTTCGAATCGGTCGATCTGCGAGTCGGCCACGAACACAATCCCGTCCACGCCTTTCAGGATCAGTTTTCGGCTCGCGTTGTAGTAGACCTGCCCCGGAACCGTGTAGAGATGGAACCGGGTCCTGAACCCGCGAATCTGTCCCAGCTCGAGCGGAAGGAAATCGAAGAAGAGCGTGCGATCCATCTCGGTCGCGAGCGAAATCATCTTGCCTCGCGTCTCTTGAGGAACGCGGGAGTAGATGTGTTGAAGATTGGTGGTCTTGCCGCAGAGGCCGGGGCCGTAATAAACAATCTTGCAGTTGATTTCGCGAGACGAGTAGTTGATCAGCGACACGTAGCTTGGGCTCTCCTATTCTTTGAATAGGCTGTCGATCTCGCTCTCCGCCTCGGCCGTGAACTCGGCTCCCAGCGTCGCCGCGCTGATGTCTTCGTTCTTGTATTGAAGCTTGTCGAAAAGCTTGTTCAGAACGGAAAGGAGCTCCTCCCCTCCGCGACGCGCCTTGAGACGAACGAGGCCGAGCGAGGTCTTGCGATCGAAAAGGACAACCAGGATGACGCGGTTTGCGATGATGGAGAGGTACATGCTCTCATTCGTGCCCTGGTGGACGAGCGTGGCGAAATCCGATTCGCCCACCATCTCGGCCAGCTGCTCGTTGGCTGCGAAATCCGCGGCAGCAAGGGACGAAAACGAGGTGACGTCGAATCCGGGGGGCTCCCCGATCGAGCTGATCAGCTGACCGGTCTTGTCGATCAGCATCACGCTTTTCGAGCTGGATGTCTGAATCAGACTCTGGAGGATCGTATTGATCGCCCAGAAGTCCTCCTCGAAGAGCGCCCAATTCCCCTTGACCATGGTCCCCTACTCCCTAGGACACATCTGGGCCTTGCGGCATGGTGACGCCGACCTTCTGCCCGCAGAAGGAGGGGTGTCCTGCCCTGGCCTCTCCGCTTTGGCCGGCGCCGAGACCGATCCCCGCCACCCCACACCCCGTCATGCAACGCAATTAGGACGCTCTACCAGGAATCGGGCGGAACGCTAACACTTCTCTTTGGGGGGTCAAGCAGAAAGTGTTCGAAATGACGGGGTTATATCTCCTTCCGCCCGCTTAGTGCGCGGGCGAGGGTCACCTGATCGGAGAACTCGAGATCGGAGCCCATGGGCACGCCCCGGGCGATCCGCGTCACGCGCAGGCCGGGCACGTTCTGGAGAAGGCGCGCGATATAGAGGGCGGTGGCCTCTCCCTGAGCGGTCGGATTGGTCGCGACGATCACTTCGACGACGCCCCCCGGCTTCACCCGATCGATCAGCTCGCTCAGCTTGAGCTGCTCCGGGCCGATCCCGTCGATGGGGGAAAGAGCCCCCTTGAGCACATGGTAGGAGCCGCGAAACTCGCCCGTCCGTTCGATCGCGAGCACGTCCATCGGCTGCTCGACGACGCAAATGACCGAGTTATCGCGGCGAGAATCCGCGCAGATGGCGCACGGCTGGGTCTCGGTGACGTTCCCGCAGATGCGGCAGTCCTCAACCTTCGCCTTCAGGTCGACGATCGACTGGGCGAGACGCTTGGCGTCCCCCTCCGGCGAACGGAGCAGATGGAAGGCAATTCGCTGGGCGGATTTACGACCCAGGCCCGGCAGGCGGGTCAGCTCCGTGATCACCGTCTCCAGCAACGCGCTCGAATACTGCATCGGGCCTAGAATAGCCCCGGCGGAAGTCCAAGCCCACCGCTGACCTTTTTCATTTCCTCTTCGACCATCCGCGTGATCTTGGAACGGGCGTCGTTGAATGCGGCAAGGACCAGGTCCTCGAGGAGGTCCGCCTCCTCCGGGTTGACGACCTCAGGATCGATCGAGATCGCGATCACGTCCTGCGCGCCGTTCATGGTGACCTTCACCTTGCCCTGCCCGGAAGACCCGATCATCTCGCGCGTCTTGAGCTCGGCTTGAAGCTCCGTCATCTTGGTTTGAAGGGCTTGCGCCTTCTGCATCATGGCCTGGATGTTCTTCATGCGTTTCCTTCGTCGGGGCCGTGCCCCAGAACCTCTCCGTCGAAAAGCTCGACGATGCGCTCCACGAGGGTGCCCTCGGGGTTCCCTCCAGGCGCGGGAGCGGTTTTCGCCTCTCGACGCCCGGCATCTTGAGTCTCGAGGCCCGGCGGAATCGCGGATTCGCAAAGAAGCTTGGCGCCCCGCCCGTAGAAGCGCTCCAGCTCCTCGTTCAGAATCTCCCTGTTTTCCTTCATTTCGAGCATGGCCCGGTGGAATGCGTGCTCTGAGGAAAGCGCGATCCGCACGTTGCCCCCTGCCATGCCCAGGAAGGAGCCCTCCTCGAGACACGTGCCCAGGAGAAGCTTCCGTTCCTTGACCCGGTCGACCGCCTGTCGCCACCGCAACACGGGATCGCTCGGATCAGCGGCTTCCACGTCCGCGGTTCCGGGCGATTCCACAAGCCGAAGCGCCGTGGCCCCGAGCGCGCCTCGCGAGGGCTCCTGCTCCGCGCGTGGAGTCGAAGGGCCTCGCCGTGATGCCGGCGGCGGGGCTGCCGGAGCGACCGAGCCCGCGGCCTGCGCTCCCGAGCCGGAGCTTCTCTCGGGAGCGGGGACACTGGTCGGAGCGACGGGTGCGGGCGCGGATCCGGCGCCCGATGCCTTCTTAGCACCCGGCGCCCCCTCCAGCTTCGCCTCCAGCTCACCGAGCCGGCGGATCAGATCCTCGATTTTCGCGGCCGTCGGAAGCGTGCACAGCTCCACCAAGGCTACCTCCAGCAGAATGCGGGGCGCCTCTGCGCGGCGAAGCAGCCCGCGCGTTTCCAGGAGCAGGCCGAGCATCGCGTTGAGGTCGGTGGGACGGAATTCCCTCGCCTGAGCGGCATAGCGCTCCCGGTCCGAGGGAGCCGCATCCACGAGCTTTTCGAGCGATGGGTCCACCGCAAGGAGGAGAAGCTGGCGCAGGTGATGCGACAACCCGTCCGCGATCTCCTCCACGTCCATGCCGCGGTCGTGGAGTCGATCCATGACCTCGAGAGCGAGCTTGGGGTCTCGACGCGCGAGCGCCTCCCCGAGATCGAAATAGGCGTCGAGCCCGGCGAGACCGAGTGCCTGCGCGACCGTGGCCGCGCTGACGCCCTCGGGAGAGAGCGCGAGCGCCTGATCCAGCCGCCCCAGGGCGTCGCGCACGCTCCCTTCCGAGGCCCTGGCGATCAACGCGGCGGCGTCCTCCTTCAGGGAAACCTTTTCTTTCGCGGCCACGTCGAGCAGGTGCTTCACCAGCTCCTCGCTGCGAAGCCGGCGAAACTCGAACACCTGGCAGCGTGATGCGATCGTGTCAGGAACCTCGAGCGGCTCGGTGGTGCAGAAGACGAACCGGACGTGCGCGGGCGGCTCCTCCAGGGTCTTGAGCAATGCGTTCCATGCGAAATCGGTCAGCTGGTGCGCCTCGTCGATGATGTAGACCTTGAATCTTCCGCCCGAGGCCGCGTACTTCACGTTCTCGCGCAGATTCCGGATCTCCTCGATTCCGCGATTCGACGCGCCGTCGATCTCGAGAACGTCGAGCGACGTTCCCGCGGTGATCCCGATGCAGCTTTCGCATTGATTGCAGGGCTCCGATGCGCCCGGCGCGCGCCGTTCGCAATTCAAAGCCTTCGCGATGAGGCGCGCGGTGGTCGTTTTCCCGCTCCCGCGCGGTCCGGCGAAGAGGTAGGCGTGCGCGACCCTGTCCTTGGCGACCGCCTGCTCCAGGGTGGAGCGGATCGGATCCTGGCCAACAAGATCGGCGAAGATCTGAGGGCGGTATTTGCGTGCGAGTGCTAGGTGAGACAAGGGCAGCTCCTAACGTGCGCGCATCCCGGCGCGCTGCGGGGCAAAAGCCCCCCCGGTGCCCGGCTCGAGCCAGTTGAGTCCGCGGCACATCGAGGTGACCGCTGACCGCTGCTACCTTCCGGTCCTGACGGGGTTCGCGATTCTCGATTGCGCGGGAACTGGCCGTCAACACCAAGCCACGAGGAGGCCATGCCCGGCCTCCGGGGCCTACGGCAGTCGCCCTCGGAGAATATGGTGGAGATGACCGGGATCGAACCGGTGACCTCCTCGTTGCGAACGAGGCGCTCTCCCAACTGAGCTACATCCCCACCGATCACCTTGCTTCACAACTGGCGGAGAGAGTGGGATTCGAACCCACGAAGCACTTTCATGCTTACACGGTTTCCAACCGTGCTCCTTCAGCCACTCGGACACCTCTCCGGGAAGCTTCGATTTTCGCGCGCTCCCTGCCGTTGCTTTCAATGGCGGAGAGAGAGGGATTCGAACCCTCGATACGCTTACGCGTATAGCGGTTTTCGAGACCGCCCGATTCAGCCACTCTCGCATCTCTCCGCGGGGGAGAATACGCGAATCGCAGCCGCATTTCCAGCCGGTCCCGGCTGCTCCACCTCGGGCGGATTTGGCGTAAAGACAGCTCTCCTGTGCTTAGGGCTGTCCGCGCCGTTTGCCTCGGAAAAAGGCCTCGAGGAGCGCCCCGCACTCCTCGGCCAGCACGCCGGGCTGCACTTCCGCCCGGTGGTTGAGCCTCAAGTCCTGGGGCACCATCGCGAGCGACCCGCACGCGCCGGCCTTGGGGTCACGCGCCCCGTAGACCAGCCGCGGAATGCGCGCGAGGACGATCGCGCCGGCGCACATGTGGCAGGGCTCGAGCGTGACGTAGATCGTGGCGTCGTCGAGGCGCCAGCTCTTGATGGTCTGCGCGGCGGCGCCGATCGCGAGAATTTCCGCGTGCGCGGTGGGATCCTGGGTGGTCTCCACGCGGTTTCGCCCGCGGCCGATGATCCGGCCTTCCCAGACGACCACCGCTCCTACGGGGACCTCACCGTCGGAGGCCGCCGCCCGCGCTTCCGCCAGGGCCGCCTCGACGAAGCGCTCGTCGAGCGAGGTTTGCGACTCCCTCACTTGGTGGGGAATTTCTTCAGCGCGTCCCGGATCAGATCAGAAGCGACGTCATGCACGCGAGGAGGATCGGTCGCCTTCGCGGTTTGGATTCGTCCCGTCTCGTCGTAGCCGACCATTCCGGCCGATGCGTCGATCTCCCGAGCGAATCTCTGCTCGCGGACGTCCTTGCCCCAGACTTTCTTTCCGGTCCTGATGCTGTAGAGCGCGAAATGGATACCGATCGTGGTGTTGGACTGCCCCTCACCGATATTGTGGAAGCGCTTCGTCTCCCACTCGCTGACCTTGATGAGAAGCACCGTGTCGGCGATGAGCACCGAATCGAGCCCCTGGAACGCGGTCGAGTCGACCGTGCCGGTCTTCGACCATCGATCGGAAAGCCGGAGCACGCGGTCGAGGCTGTTCGCGTCGGACAGGATGCGCTCGACATCCGCCGGCATGAGAAACATCGCCCTCGAGCGATCGACGTCCTTGAAGCGCTCGTTCAGCACGTCTTCCATGATCTTGACCACGTCCTCTTCGCCGGACGTGTTGACGACCGGGAGCACCGCCACGCGCAGCGTCTTCGTGCCGGCGGGCGCGTCCAGCTTGACCTCGGGCTTGGCCTCGGGCTTTTTCTCAGCCCGGGCGATCCCGGTCATGGGGTTAAGAGCTATCGTCCAGGCGAAAGCGAGCGCGAGAGCGGTGAAGTGGATGAATGGGTTCGTTTTCATGGTTGCCTCGCTGCGGTAAGGCCGGTTTCTCGACGACTCCGTATGGATGAGAAGTGGCGCGCCCAGGAGGATTTGAACCCCCAACCTTCTGATCCGTAGTCAGACACTCTATCCAGTTGAGCTATGGGCGCGCGCAGTCAATCTCTACAAACCGAGATGGCGGAGAGGAGAGGATTCGAACCTCCGGACGGGAATTACCCCGTCAACCGCTTAGCAGGCGGCTGCCTTCAGCCACTCGGCCACCTCTCCCCTACGTCTTTTGCTGGATAGGGACACCCGATGCTAACCGCCTGAGGCGCCCGGGTCAAGGCGGGGCGTGTTCCCCCCGCGCCGGCATCGTTCCCGGTCGGGCCGGCTCGATGTGGATGGTCAGCTCCACGATCTGCGGCAGCGCCTCGCGAACCGCCTCCTTCACGCCGTGCGCGATCGCGTGCCCCTCGAAGACGGTCATGGTCGGGGAAACCTCGAGATGCATGTCGGCGACGTAGTAGAGACCCATCTTTCGCATGAGAAGCTTCTCGACGCGATGACCCCCGGGGCGATGCTCCGCTACCTGCCTCGCCTTCTGGACAAGCTCCGGCTCGGGGCTCCGGTCCATCAGCTCCTCGACGGAAGGACGCAAGAGCCTAAGGCCGGTAAAGAGAATCACGCCGCTGGCGAAGAGGGCCGCCCAATCGTCGGCGACCTCGTAGCCCCTACCGCCGATCAGCGCGATTGCGATCCCGACCGCGGCGAGAGACGAAGTGAGTGCGTCGGTCCGGTGATGCCAGGCATCGGTGTGAACCGCGGCGCTCCCGATATGCTTTCCGACCCGGTTCACGCGCTGGAAGAGACCCTCTTTGACCGCGATCACGCCCAGAAGCACCACGAGGGTGAACCCGGCGGGTCCCTCATGGGGGGACGCGATCTCGTGCACCGACTGAATCGCGATCCCGATACCCGCGCCCACCAGCAGCACCGCGACGAGCGCCGCGGCGATGGGCTCCGCCTTGCCGTGTCCGTAGGGATGCTCCGGGTCCGGCGGCCGCGCGGCGATCTTGAGCCCGCGCCAAACGATCACCGATCCGAACACATCCCCGAGCGATTCCGTGGCGTCGGCGATCAGCGCGTGGGAATGGCCGAAGACGCCGGCCGCCAGCTTCCCCAAGGCGAGGAAGAGATTGATCACGAGGCCGAGCAGGCTCGCGCGCATGCCACGGTCGTAGCTCTCGAGGCGGGCGTCCTGGCTTGGAACGGTCATGCGCGTAGCTGCTTCTGCATCAGGATGTGGCGCTGCTCGACGCGCATTCCGATACGCTCGTAGAGGCCGACCGCGCTCTCGTTCTGCGCGTCTACGCCGAGCGAGATGCGGAGCTGGCCGCGCGCTTTGAACCGTTCGAACGCGTGGAGCAGGAGCGCGGTTCCCACCCCACGGCCGCGCCAGGACGTCAGGACGCCGAGCTCACGGATGAAGCCGATCTCCACGAAATCGTAGCCGACCAGAGCGCCTGCGACCCGTTCGCCGTCCCATGCCAGGAACCAGAGGTCCGGATCGAACTGCGCGTGGCCCGTTCGGGCCGCCCACCACTCCTCAAACGTACGCGGCGCGTGACGGAAATGCCCCGAGAACGCGTCTTCGATGGTCGCGTGTATCGCGCGATCGTCGATTCCGAGCCGCACGCGGCGGATCTCGATCGCGTTGGGCGCGCGTGGCCGACGCGTCGTAGGCTCCGCGAGGTCGATCCCCATCCGAAAAAACGTGCGCACGTCGATGTACCCCGACCGATCGAGCAGCGCGCGCTTCGCGCCGTCCACGCGCGGGCACGGCCGTCAATGCGTGTGAGGAGCGCCGGGCCCATAGCCTCCACCCGCCCCCCCGGTCGAATGTAGAAATCCGCGTCGAGCTCCGCCTCCGGCCGGCGCACCCGGAGCCACGCGAAGCCCGTAAGGCCGCCTCCTGCGCCCTCCAGAACCCACGCGTCGCGAGCGAGCTCGAAATCCAGCGCGCGCCAGTCGTCGCGGATGTCCTCGACGGTCGTGTCGGGCTCGCCGAAGGTTGCGATATCGCACGCGCGCATGAGATCCGCCACCGCCTCGGCGTCGTCGTGGCCGGGGGCGCGGATCAGGAAGCCTTTGGGAAGATTATCGATCGTGAGCACGATCGCCGGATTCTACTAATACCCAGGGAATTCCTCGAATCGAATTTGATCCTCGCGCGGGCCCTACGGCTGTGTCCGCTCCGCCTGCGCGATGTAGGCCCCCACTTCCTGCCGAAGCACGGGCAGCGAGACCGCGCCGTTTTCGAGCACGGCGTCATGGAATGCCTTGATGTCGAAACGGGCCCCGAGCTTCCGCTTCGCTTCGTCGCGGAGATTCAGGATCTCAGCGGTCGACTTCGTTTACGATGTTGTTCGAGGCCAAGAGGCTGTTCTCGGTCATGTAGTCGATCGCTCGTTGCCGGGACCACCCCATGGAGTGGATCCCGGTGTCCACGACGAGACGGCACGCGCGCCACGCGTCAAAGGACAGCATGCCGAGACGGTCGACGTCGCTCGTGTAGAGACCCATCTCGTCCGCGAGGTGCTCCGAGTACAACCCCCATCCCTCGACGAAGGCGGTGACCCCCTGGTGCTTCCGGAATTCGGGCAGTCCCTTCAGCTCCTGCGCGATCGCGATCTGGAGATGATGACCAGGGACCGATTCATGGAAGGCCAGCGCTTCCGCCTCGTAGCGTGGCCTTGTCTCGGGCTGGTAGGTGTTGATCATGTAGGCGCCGGGTCTCTTCCCGTCCGCCGAGGGCTCGCGGTAATACGCGATGGTCGTGTACGGCGCCTCGTGCATCCCGATGACCTTCACCTCGCAGGGAGCCTTGGGCTGGATGCCGAACCACCGCGGCACGGCCGCCTGGGCACGCGCGAGCGCCTCGCGCGCTTTCGCCTCGACTTCGGCGGACGTCTTGAAGTGCATCTCCGGGTCCGTGCGAAGGCGTTTCTGGATCTCCGCGACGTCCGAGGTCCCGAACACCTTCTGCCCCAGGGCGGCCAGATCACGCCGGAATTTGCCGACCTCCTCCAGCCCAAGCCGGTGGATTTCTTCCGGGGTCATGTCGAGCGAGGTGTGCACGCGGATCATTTTCTTGTAGCAGTCGAGCCCTTGCGGTAGCTCCGAAAGCCCTGCTCGTTCCGGAGGGCGGGAAACGGGCAGGATTTCCTTGTCGAGGAACGCCCGATAGCGCTCCAGGGCTGGAAGGAGCGAGGTCTTGATTGCGTTGCCGAGATCGGTGGCGAACCGCTCCCTCTCGGCCTTGCTCCAAGCCGGATGCGGAACCACCGCAGGCTTCCAGACGCCCAGGCTCTCGACCGGGGTCCCATGGAGGCGCGCGAGCTGGTCGAGGGTTTTCTGGACACCGTCCCGAACCGCGACCTTCTTGTGGCTCTTCCCCGATCGGAGATTTGCGATGTGGTCGTCGAGATACGGCCCCATGGCTCGGACGCGCTTGACATAGTGGGACGCGTCCTCCGGCGTCTCGATGTTCGTGTACTCCGCAAGGTCCATGAACTCCGATTGCGGTCCGCCAAGCGGATCCACCGTCCACTCGTAGAGGGCACAATCCGTCCACGCGAGGTTGTCTTCGACCTCGGTGATGAGCGCGGCACGCGTAAGGCGATCCTTAGGCGGGAGCGCGCCCTCATCGATCGCCCGGGCGCGGGCCAGGACGTCTTCCAGGCGCTTCTTCTCCTTGGTGATCCCCGGCGGCGTGATGTCGTCGAGCCGGTCGTCGTAGCGCTTATCCCCGAGGCTTGTAGCCCGGGTGGGATTCGCCTGGAGGTAACCCTGCCAGAACTCATCGGAGAGCTTGGCGAGCTTCTCCTGCGGGGTCTCGGCACGGGCCGGGCTTGGAATTGCGATGACGACGAGGAGCAGAAGAAAGGCTACGGGTGGCTGCAGGCGCGCGGACATGGTCGTTTCTCTCCAATGCGATTGGGACGGGCCGGCATCTCCATCATGGCGGAGGGGATAGGATTCGAACCCACGTGTGGCAGATTAGGCTATGGCCCCCGAATGCGGAAGGGGCTGGTGCGGGGCGATGGAGGCCGATAGAACCGCCACACTTCCGCCACAGCCGCGCTGGCGGGTATAGTCGCCGCCATGATACGACTCACGTCGCTGGCGGTGGTCTGTCGCCTTCACTCGAGGGTGAGTATGAAATTACGTCTGCTTGGTATCGGATGCCTTCTGTTGCTTGGTTCGGCTCTCAGCTCTTGCGGCGACATACGCGGGCTCGCCTACTCCGCCCGAAAGGGACCACCTGCAAGGCCCGGGACAAGGCAACTCCCGAGTTTGGGCCTCCGCCTTGATGACCACATCGAGAGCGTTGATTTCGCAATTGAGGCAGATACTTTGCTGCATCTGGTCTGGACTGTACGGTCCGGAGACGAAGTGGGGATTCTCGCGAAACGAAAGGTCTGGTACCGACGCGGCGATCTGAAAGCCAAAACCTGGAGCGAACCCCACCTCCTTCTACCGCACGTTGGAAGGGGACCTCGCATCGTATCCGTGGGCGGGCGTCTTCATGTCATTGTGCCGGATAGTTTGAGGCATTTCGTGTCGAGCGACAGGGGCATGACATGGAAAGAGGCGGTGCCTCTGTTGCCGGAGCATTTCGGAGACGCCCAAAGCATCGATGTAGCGACCGACTCGGTATCTCTGTTTGTCGCCTATGTTGCGAGATTGTACCGGGGTGAAGTGGACCGCTCGCAGCCACCGCAAAGCGTCTGGGTAACCCGATGGACGGAAGGCGAGAAAACCAGCACCGCTTGGGTTCAATCCATCGGGGAAAAGACACCCTGGGCTCCACCCAAACTCCGGCTCGGCGAAGATGGAATGTACCTGTTCCATACCGCCAACGAACTGGAGCGACTCACGAAGGTTACCGCCCGGGTGACGGGCTGGCTGTATCAATCGAGCAGCAGAGATAGGGCAAAAACATGGACCCAGCCGGATTCGAGT
>WNFK01000002.1_pt1 | contig 81605 bp, 82 predicted proteins | sample 5400281 | NCBI WGS metagenome assembly WNFK01 (sample SAMN13153350, study PRJNA577476) | soil metagenome | isolation source: 20 cm soil on Douglas fir-dominated hillslope | place: USA:California | collected 2013-09-17
CGGTTGGACGAGATCGCGCGACAGCTTAATGGACGACCGCGCAAGACGCTCGGCTTCGAAACACCGGCAGAGCGTTTTGAAGCGTGTGTTGCGATGACCGACTGAAACGGCAGTCGAAAGCGGACGCATGCCGCTGCAGCCTACCGCGCCGCGACCTGGTCCAGCTTCGGCTCGGGCTTGGGCTTCGGTTTGACCAGGCTCGCCCCGCCGTCCTTCATGTTGAGCGCGGTCATCGCCTTGGCGTCGCGGTTGTAGAGGTCCTGATAATTGACGATCCGCCCGTCATTCAGCGCTGCCGCACTGAAATAGACGATGTACACCGGCAGCGGCTTCACGAAATTCGCCTGCTTGGTTTTCCCGCTGGCCAGCTGTGCTTGGATCTTGTCCGGGGTCCATTCGCCGCCATCATCGCCGAGCAACTGGGTGGCGAGATCGACGATGTGCTGGGTGCGCACGCAACCATGGCTCAGCGCGCGGACGTCGCTGTTGAAACGGCTGCGCGCGTTGGTGTCGTGCAGATAGATATTATACTGATTGTACATCACGAACTTGAGCTGGCCGAGCGCGTTGGTCGGCCCCGGCGGCTGGCGCCAATGGTCGAGCTTGCCGTCCTTGTTCAGGACCGGGACGAAGCCCTTCTTGCCCGCGGCCTCGCCGGCGATGCTCTTGGGCACTTCCCACGACGGATTGAGGATCACGCCGACCGCGGTCGCATTGAGCTGCGGGGTCGGGGTCGAGAGCTTGCCGGCGATGGCGCGCTGCTTCCACCGGTTGACCCCGTTCTCGACCAATGTCGCGTGGAAGCCCGGGACGTTGACGATGACATACTTCTCGCCCAGGTCGCGCGGCAGCCACCGCCAGCGATCCAGGTTGAGGCGAATCCGGCCCAGTGTCGCGGTGTCGGTCGCCGGCGTGGTGATCAGCGCCGCTTTCAGCGCGGCATATTGCGGGTGCGAGGGCAGCAGGTTGCGCAGTGCGCCGGCGATATTGTGCTGGGCGATCGCCGCCCGCAGCATCGCATCCTGTTTGGCGGCGTCGAGATCGGGATCGCTGACGTGCCAGTCGATCCGCGCCGAGCGCTTGACGTGACCGAATGCGAGATCGGACGAAACGCGGTTGAAGCGGTCGTTGGCTTCCGCCGACACGCGCACCGGATCGCCCGTGGCGAGCGCCGCCATCAGGCCGTCCGGATCGTAATCCTTCGGGTTCAGCCCTTCGCCGCCGATCGCCTGGATGAACGACAACAGGTCGACCGCGTTACGCTGGTCCCAGACCGGCGGCGGCAATGGCGGAGGAGGAAGCGGCGGTTGCGCTTCGGCCGGCGGCTGCGCCACAGGAGCAACATTGCCCGGCATGGGCGCTCCCGGCTCCGCCACCGGCGGCCTCGCGACCGGAACCGGAACCGGCGCCGGAGCCGGAGCCGGTTGGCGAACCTGCGCAACGAGCGGCGCGAGCGGCAGGGCCGCTGCCGCCGGAAACAGCATCAGGGATTTCAGACGCAACGTCATCGGAAGACCAAGCCGTTCTATTTGAAGGATAACCCCATCTTATGATTGATCAATACACGCGATAATTGGCGCTTGCCAGTGACGCTGGGGACACATTGGTCAACGAAGTGATTTTCCCCTACGTGCCGCATATCGGCGAGAAGCTGAGGCTTCAGTTGCTTGACCGGAGGCAGTTAACGGCACAAATCATGTGGGCGAAAGACGGCCGTATCGGGCTGTCGTTCACTGCTCCGGCGGAGTAGCTCGGCCGATGGAGATGAGCTTTTCGATGATCAAGGCGCGAATCGCCGAAGACCATAGCGAAAGACGCCAATTCTCCCGGCTTCCCGTGGAGCTCGAGGCGCGGGTGCGTGAACTCGGCGCGACCGGGATCGAGGCCCGGGTCCTCAATATTTCGGAACATGGCTTCATGGCCCAGACCGACGTCGTGTTCGAGGTCGGGTCGCGGGTATGGCTGATGCTCCCGGGCCGTGAGCGCGCCAATGCGGTGGTCAAATGGATCGCCGCCGACAAGCTCGGCGCCGAATTCGCCGAGCCGATCTCGCTCGAGGGCCTGCGCCGCCCCTGACCGGTTTCCCGACTTGTCCCATTTCTGCAACGGGCAGCCGGACACGACTAAGCTCGTGCAACCGCTCCGCCTTTCGGTCGTTGGTGAGGCCGCGAAAGGAAGTCAGCGATGATCAACTTGGCTCTGAGCGAACTGCGCAGGCCCTATGAGCGGGGTTATCATGCCGTGTACCGCGAGCATGGCGTCAATCATTGCCCAGGCTGCGGGCGGACCCACTGGATTATTGGCCGCATGTCGGCCGAGTGCGCCTTCTGCGCGACGGCGCTCCCGCTCGCCGAAGCGAGCATGCGCTCCGGCCCGGTGATCATCCAGCACAAGAACCGCGACGTCCACGCTTTGGCGGCTTAGGCCTTCTTACGCACCGGAACGTTGACGTTGCACAAATCGACGCCGCCCGCCGGGCGGATGTAGAAATCGTCCTTGCGGTTGGCGCGCACCCGCAGATAGGCCGCGAAGCTGGCGCTCGCCGTATCGAGATATTCGTAAGCCGGCCGTTCCGCCGCCGGGATCGTGCTGGCGATCCGGATACTCGCGATCGGCACGAACGCGCCCTTGTCCTCGTAGAAGCCGAGCGCCTTGGTCCCGCGCGGCAGCGAGCTCAGTTTGTCGATCCCGTCGATGACCCGGCCGACCACCGCGATATTGCGGTCGAGGTGCCGGATCGGCGCTATCGCCGCATATAACTCACCGCCGGTGCCGGTGTCCGGTGACAGGTCGCGCCCAACCCCGACGCTGCCGTAGCAATGGGCGAGGTTCGCCCAACCGGCTTTGGGCGAGTAGGCGACCGGCCAGCCGTCGACGAACCCGGCGCCCGGCGCATACGGGTCAGCAAAACCAAGCGGTTTCACCGCGAGCCCCGTAAGCGCCCGCGTATATTCGGCGGGCGGCTTGGCGGTAACTCCCGCCGGCCACGGCTTGTCGCTCTCGTTCAGTCCCCATTGCGCGACATAATTGTCCTGGACCCGGTAGATCGTCGCGCCATCCCAATATTTGCCCCGCGCCAGCGCCTGGATATTGGCGACGTGGACCGGCGCGAACGCGGGCGCGAGCTGAATTACGACACGGCCGCCGGACGCAAGGTCGAGCACCAGCAGATCGTCCGGCGCAATCGTCTTCCACGCGCTCGCTGGCGCGGCCGCCACGATGTCGTTCGGCGTCAGCGACTTCTTCGCGGGCGCGGCGCCGATCAGCAGTGCGGCAGCCGTGAACAACAGCAATGAACGCATGGCGATATCCCCCTTGCGCACCGGTCTAGCCGAGCAACAACGCTCCCGCTATCGCGCCGCAATGTATCTTGCCACCTTGATGCTCCTCGGCTCCGGCGAACTGGGCCGCGAGTTCGCCATCGCCGCCAAGCGCTTTGGCTGCCGCATCATCGCTTGCGACCGCTACGCCAACGCCCCGGCAATGCAGGTCGCCGATGCGTTCGAGGTCTTCCCGATGCTCGACGGCAAGGCGCTGCGTGCCGCGGTCGAAAAGCACAAGCCCGACGTCATCGTCCCTGAAATCGAGGCAATCGACACCGCGGCGCTGGCCGAACTCGAGGCCGCGGGCTGGCGCGTCGCGCCTTCGGCCAAGGCGGTGCAGTTGACCATGAACCGCGACGGGATCCGCGACTTCGCCGCCAACCAACTCGGTCTGGTCACGTCCAAATATCGCTTCGCCGAAAGCCGCGACGAAGCCATTGCCGCTGCCCGCGAAGTCGGCCTGCCGTGCGTGATCAAGCCGGTCATGTCGAGCTCGGGCAAGGGCCAGAGCACCGCCAAGACCGAAGACGAGGTCGGCACCGCCTGGGACCATGCGGTGGCCAAGATGCGCGGCGACCGGCCACGGGTGATCGTCGAGGAATTTATCAAGTTCGATAGCGAGATCACCTTGCTCACGGTGGCGACCAAGGACGGCATCTTGTTCTGCGCGCCGATCGGCCACCGTCAGGAGGCTGGCGACTATCGCACCAGCTGGCAGCCGGCGGCGATTCCCACAGGGGCGCTGCACTCGGCCCGGCACCAGGCGCGCAAGGTGGTCGACGCGCTTGGCGGACACGGCATTTTCGGGGTAGAATTCTTCATCCGCGGCGACCAGGCGATTTTCTCCGAATTGTCGCCGCGCCCGCACGACACCGGCATGGTCACTTTGATTTCGCAATTCCCCAACGAGTTCGAACTGCACTTGCGCGCGATTCTCGGCCTGCCGATCCCCTCGATCGAGCTGCTCGGCCCGTCGGCTTCGGCGGTCATTCTCGCCGACCGCGAAAGCGACGACTTCACCTATGACGGGGTCGCCGATGCGTTGATGTCGGGCGCGCCCGGCAACCCGGTCGATCTGCGCCTCTTCGCCAAGACCAACACGCTGCCCAACCGCCGCATGGGCGTCGCCCTCGCCCGCGGCGAACGCGTCGACGATGCGCTGGAACGCGCCGCCGGCGCAGCTTCTCACGTCAAAATTCGTTATCCGTGAGTTCCAAGGAGAAGCCGATGCGCCGCCGCCTGATTCTCGCCCTTGGCATTGCCGCGCTGGCCGCCTGCGACGATGGCGCTCAGCAGCCTACCAACCAGCCCACGATCAAGGTCCGCAGCGCCGAGCAGGACGCGCTTCTGAAGCTCGACGCGATGAACCTGTCGATCGCCCTCAAGCACGCGATTTACGATGCCGGCTACACCTGCAAGCGCGTCACCGACGCCGGCTTCGTCGGCCCCTACCAGAACGTCGACATGTGGGTGGCCCGGTGCGAGTATGACAAAGGCGTGAAGCGCGACTGGGCGGTGTTCGCCGGTCCCGACGGCAGTGCGCAGGTCCGCGATTGCAAGGACATCGCCGGAACCGAAGTCCCGCAATGCGAGATCAAAAAGCGTCCGAGCGGAAAATTCAGCTAACGGCGGCCGGACCTAGCCGGGATTGCACTGGCGAGTTTCCTTATACTCGCCGGCGGCCGAGCGTTCCTTGATGGTCACGCAATTGCCCTGTTTGACTTCCTCGCGCCAGCTACCGTCGGGATTGGTCACGCGAGTGCCCTTGGGCACCCGCTTGCCGTCCCTGATCTCGTAGCTCCAGTTCTTCGGCGTCGCGACATTCTGGCCGGCACTCTGGGCCGCGGCAACGGTCGCGTACCCGGCTGCCGCAACCAACGCGACACCGGCGAGCACCAATGCTCTTTTGCGGACACGAAACATCACACGACTCCTTAGGCTGTTATGTGGCCTAGCCGACGTTAACCGGCGCTGACGGGTCCGTTCACCCATCCAAAGGGTCGGCTCGTCGGATTTCTCGAAGCAGCGAGCGCGCTCGAGCGCTCGAGCAGCTTAGCCCTGGCGCGCTTTGAAGCGGCGGTTGGTCTTGTTGATGACGTAGGTCCGGCCACGCCGGCGGATCACTCGGCAGTCCCGGTGCCGCGACTTGAGCGACTTTAGTGAATTGCGAATCTTCATGGCCGGGCGCCGCCTCGTTCTCTTAAATCTCGTTGTCGGAAGGTTCGTGAAAACCGGCGGTTCCCCTAGTCAGCGGGCCGGATCAAGTCAAGGCAGCGCCGCCGCCTCTCCGCGTGGACCCTTAGACGCCGATTGGAGTCCTATGCTTGGTGATGCGATCATCCAGCAGCCAAAGATTGCGCTTCATGGTGGCGCGGACACCCGGATCGATTACGTCCCCGTCGTCGAGAAGGCTGAGCTGGATACTTAGGTGATCCCGCTGGTCGCGTAGGTCGATCAAGGTGCGGTCTGCCGCGGTTGTCTCGCGATGTTCGTACTTTCGCATATCTGCTCCAATGCTTTGCGCTAAGCATATGGGAACGATGACACGAAAGCGAAAGCGATCGGCTCAAAATCAAACTGAGATTCTATCCCCCGCTTACTTGAGAACCCCGCGCTTACTTGAGCACCATCGTGTCGCCGTGGATCTCGACCGAATCGAATTTGCTGAGGACACTCTGACCCAAAAGCGTCAGCTGGCCGGAATTGAGCACAACGGCGGGCACGTCCTCGACCGTCTTCTGGCCGACGCTGACCCGGTCGAGCGTCACATATTCGCCGCGCACGTCGCCGTCGGCGCCCTTGCCGACGACGTCGGGCATGCCGATCGAGGTCGCAAGCCCGGCGCTGCGCGCGTCCTCGCGCGACAGCGCGACCCCGGTCGCGCCGGTATCGACCAGCGCATGGACCGGTGCGCCATTGATCTGCACGTCGGCGTAGAAATGGCCGTCCGGGCTGCGCTGGATTTCGACCGACCCGTCGCTTGAAAAGCTGCTTCCGCCCGAGGGCCGATCGCTAGCAGCCTGGTCCGCATCGGCATCGAGATGCGCCTCTTTGGCGCGCTCGTTGAAAATCTGGTCGCCGCTTCGCGAACTGGTGTCCGACGCGCATCTCATGAGCATCGAGGTGAAGAACCCGACGGCGAGGATCGCAAAGATGAAGTTCCGGCCCATGGTCGAAGATTATCCGAGCCTCGGTAAACAAACGTCTAAACGCCCGGCGATTGACGCTTTGGTAACCGCACGTCGGCTACATTTGGCCGCTGGGATCGAAGGGGATGTCGGTATGTATCGCTTGTACGGTATGGTCGCGGTCGTTCTATTCATCGTCGGCGCCGCCGGCGTTTCGACGATCAACCGTGCCACCAATTACACGCCGGCCAAGGCATCGGTGTTCCTGATCGATCGCAAGTGCGACATCATCGAAACCGAGACCAGCCCGGACGGTCACAAGACGACGCGCACCTACAACGGCGAGTGCAAGTCGGTCGACGATGCGTGGGACAAGGCCAAGGCGAAGCATGACACGAAGATTTCGGGCAGCGCGACCGTAAAGGTCACCTACACCGCGCCCAAGGACGGCAGTTCCCAGACGGCGGAGTTGCATTTCACCGCGCGCGACGATGAATTCTACGATTTGAAGGCCGGCGACGAGATCAAAATCCTCGTCCGCAACGACGACCCGACCAAGATCACCAAGGGCTAGACGGCGCTCCGTTCTTTGAGCTTGCGCTCCCACGCGAGCGCATCGCCCACGATCGTGTCGATATCGGCATAGGCCGGGCGCCAGGCCAAGGTTTCGAGCAGAGCACGGTTCGACGCGACGAGCTGGGGCGGATCGCCGGCCCGGCGCGCGCCGGTCTGCCTCGGCACTGGCGAACCATTGGCCCTATCGACCGCATCCAGAACTTCGAGCACTGACAGGCCGTGACCGTAACCGCAGTTGAGGATCAAATTTTCGCCCGGCCGTTCAATCAGCCGCGCGAGCGCCGCAACATGAGCGGCGGCGAGGTCGCTGACGTGGATGTAGTCGCGGATGCAAGTGCCGTCGGGCGTCGGATAGTCGGTCCCGAACACATCGACATGGTTCCGCTTGCCGACCGCGGCCTCGACCGCGATCTTGATCAAATGGGTCGAGCCCTTGCCGATCTGCCCCGCCCGCCCCTGCGGGTCCGCTCCGGCGACGTTGAAATAGCGCAGCGCGCCATAGTCGAAGCCATAGGCCGCCGAGGCGTCGGCGAGCATCCGTTCGGTCATCAGTTTCGATGCGCCATAAGGGTTGATCGGCTGCTTGGGATCGCCCTCCTCGATCGGCACGCGGTCGGGCGCGCCGTACACTGCCGCGGTCGAGGAAAAGACGAAATGCTTCACTCCCGCGGCGACCGCGCTGGTCAGCAGCGCGTGGCTCGCGAGCGTATTGTTGGCGTAATAATCGAGCGGCTTCTCGACCGATTCCGGGACCACGATCGACCCCGCGAAATGCATGATCGCGCCGATGTTCTGCTCGGCGAGGATGCGGCCCACCAACGCCCGGTCGGCGACGGAGCCTTCGAAGAATGGCACGTCATCCGGAACGACCGCGCGAGTCCCGTTCGACAAATCGTCGATCACCGCGACGCTCCACCCCGCGTCCTTCAGCGCGAGCACCGCATGGCCGCCGATATACCCGGCGCCGCCGGTGACGAGGACGGGGACTTTGCTCATGCTACCGGCGCTAGCGAAGGAGCGTGGCCAACGCCAGCCGGCGCGCGGCCAGACCAATCCAGGTTGTGGAGCCGTGCCAGACGCGCGCCTACGGGGCCGTATGCCAACAGACGCGGAAGCGCTCTATTTGCGTGAGCAGGCGGCACGGTGTCGTCGCCTGGCTACCGGGCTCCTGAATGCGGAGGACGCCGCCACGCTGCTCAAGACCGCCGAGTATTTCGAGGCGAAGGCAGCGAAAATCAAACGGCGCGAGGGCCCGACGATGAACGGCGCGCCGCGGCCCCGGGTCAGACCCCCGCAGGAGTAGCCGCGCCCGTTTGCCTGATCGGCGGCGGCGCACTATCAGCCGCGGAAACCTCCACCGATCCCGAGTACACAGCGCATGACCATCACGATTTCGAGTTCGTTCGACGCGGGCAACATCCGCGTCGTCAGCCAGGACGGCGACCGCGCCGAGCTGGAGATCGTCAAGGATCATCTGTCCGATTTCTACCAATGGTTCTATTTCCGCGTCGCCGGCGCCGCGGGCCGCGAAATCACCTTGCGCATCACCAATTGCGCGGGCTCGGCCTATCCCAACGGCTGGCCCAATTACAAAGGCGTGATGAGCCTCGACCGCGAGGAATGGGTCCGCATCTCCGCCACCAGCTACGCCGACGGCGTGCTGACGATGAAACTGACCCCGCCGCAGGACGTCGTGTGGATCGCTTACTTCGCGCCTTATTCGATGGAGCGGCACCACGATCTGGTGACGTCCATCGCGGGACTGGACGGGGCGGGTTACAGCTCGCTCGGCAAAAGCCTCGACGGCCAGGACATCGACTGCCTGACCGTTGGCGACGGTCCGCTCAACGTCTGGCTCTACGCCCGGCAGCATCCCGGCGAGAGCATGGCCGAATGGTGGATGGAAGGCGCGCTCGAGAAACTGACCGACGAGGACGATCCGGTCGCCCGCCTGCTGCGCCGCGAATGCACCTTCCACGTCGTGCCCAACATGAACCCCGACGGATCGCGCCGCGGGCACCTCCGGACCAACGCGGCCGGCATCAACCTCAATCGCGAATGGCACGCGCCCTCCGCCGAAAAGAGCCCCGAGGTGCTGTGCGTCCGCAATGCGATGGATGAAACCGGCGTCGATTTCGCGATGGACGTCCACGGTGACGAGGCGATCCCGGCCAACTTCCTCGCCGGCTTCGAGGGCATTCCCTCGCTGACCGACCGCCAATTGAAGCTGTTCAACCTGTTCGGCGAAACGCTGGAGCGCCTTTCGCCCGATTTCCAGCGCGAGCAGGGCTATGAAATCCCGGCGCCCGGACAGGCCAATATGTCGATGTCGACGACCCAGCTTGCCGAGCGCTACGGCTGCGTGTCGATGACGCTGGAAATGCCGTTCAAGGACAATTTCAACCTGCCCGACGAAGTCTACGGCTGGTCGCCGCAGCGTTCGAAATATCTCGCTTACGCATGCCTCGACGCGCTCCACGCGATCCTGCCCGAGCTCAAGGCGGCGAAAACCACCGCCGCCAGGGCGGAGAAGGTCACCGCCTGATGCCGCAGCTGGTGCTCCTGCGGCACGGGCAGTCGCAGTGGAACCTCGAGAATCGTTTCACCGGCTGGTGGGACGTCGACCTGAGCGATCAGGGGATCGCCGAAGCCCGCGCCGCCGGGCGGTTGCTCCGCGACCGCGGCCTCGACCTCGACTCTTGCTTCACCAGCGTCCTCACCCGCGCGATCCGCACGCTTCACCTCGTGCTGCACGAGATGGACCGGCTGTGGCTTCCCGTAGCCAAGGACTGGCGGCTCAACGAGCGCCACTATGGCGGGCTGACCGGCCTCAACAAGGCCGAGATGATCGAAAACGTCGGTGCCGAGCAGGTCAAGATCTGGCGCCGGTCCTACGACATCCCGCCGCCGGAGCTTCCAACCGACAGCCCGTGGGACGTCAGCCGCGACCGCCGCTACGCCGGCATCGCCGTGCCGCACACCGAAAGCCTCAAGGACACGATCGCCCGGGCGCTGCCTTATTACCATTCCAACATCGAACCCGCCCTGCGCTCGGGCCAGCGCGTACTCATCGCCGCCCATGGCAATTCGCTGCGCGGGATCATCAAATATCTGTCGGACATCGACGATCGGGAGATCGTCGGCCTCGAAATCCCGACCGGCCAGCCGATCGTCTACGACCTCGCCGACGATCTGTCGGTCATCAAACGGTACGATTTGACCTGAACCTCATCCTCCCCTGCATTTGCAGGGGAGGGGGACCGCCGAAGGCGATGGAGGGGCCTTTTGCGAGCTTGTGGAAGACCCCTCCACCATTGAATCTTCGTTCAATGGTCCCCCTCCCCCAGAAATCTGGGGGGAGGATGCTCAAGCCGCCGCTTTCCGCCGGTACATTTCTTCGTCGGCGCGGGCCATGATCGTCTCGGCGCGATCGTCCGGGCCGATCATCCCAACCCCGATCGCGACGCTGAGCGGCAGGGCGTCGCCGTTGTGCATGAAGTCGCAATCGGCGATCTGATCGGCCAGCCGGGCGGCGGTTTCATGGGCGTTGGTGTCGTCGGCGTGGGCCAGCAGGATGCCGAACTCGTCGCCGCCGATCCGCGCCACCAGATCGCTCCGCCGGACTCCGCCGACCAGCAGCTCGGCGACCTGGATCAACGCCTCGTCGCCAGCCTTGTGGCCGAACGTGTCGTTGATCATCTTCAATCCGTCGAGGTCGACGAACAGCATCGCCGAGCGCTCGTCATAGCGCTTGGCGCGGTCGATGAACCGCTCGATCGCGCGCATGAAGCCGCGGCGGTTGGGCAGGCAGATCAAACTGTCCTGGTGGGCGAGTTCGTCGAGCTGCTCGACGCGCGCCTGCAATTGCGCGACCTGCGCGCGCAGGCCCTCGATCTCCTCGATCAGCCGCTCCGTTTCCGAAACGTCGGCGACGTGCTCAGTCATATCCCCCGACTGTCTCTCTTCGGCATTTGGCATAGCGCGAATCCAAGCCCCTGAAAATGCGGCCGATCGGACGGCCTCGGTTCAACCATTTGCATGCCACACCTGCACTCCTTAAACGACCGCGCTCTGGGAACTGCATTAAGGTGGGACAATGCCATTGGCTAAGGCCGGGCCGCTGGTCGGCATCATCATGGGCAGCAAGTCCGACTGGGAGACGATGCGCCACGCCGCCGAGATGCTCGACCAGCTGTCGGTTCCCTATGAAACGAAAGTCGTCTCCGCCCATCGCACGCCGCAGCGGCTGTACGATTACGCCCAATCGGCGCGGACACGCGGCCTCAAGGTGATCGTCGCCGGCGCCGGGGGCTCGGCCCATTTGCCCGGCATGGCCGCGTCGATGACCAGCCTGCCGGTGCTCGGCGTTCCGGTCGAAACCCGTTCGCTGAAGGGCATGGATAGCCTGCTGTCCATCGTCCAGATGCCCGCCGGCATTCCGGTCGGAACGCTGGCGATCGGCAAGGCCGGCGCAACCAACGCGGCCCTGCTCGCGGCGGCGATTCTCGCGACGTCCGACGCCGAGCTCGCAACGCGGCTCGACCGCTTCCGCGACGAGCAGACCCGCTCGGTCACCGAAACGCCTGAATGACGATTCCGCCGGGCTCGACCATCGGCATCGTCGGCGGCGGCCAGCTCGGCCGCATGCTGAGCATCGCCGCGGCCCAGCTCGGCTACAAATGCCACATCTTCGACCCGCACGGGCATCCGTGCGCGGCGGACGTCGCGGCCCTGTTCACGCGAGCCAGATTTGACGATGACGCGGCGCTGCGCGCCTTCGCCGAACGGGTCGACGTCGCCACCTACGAGTTCGAAAATCTCCCGGTCGAGCCGCTGAAGCTGCTCGGCGACAAGCTGCGCCCGGGGGTCCGCTCGCTCGAAATCGCGCAGGACCGCGCCGAGGAAAAGCGCTTCATCGAATCGACCGGCGCCCGCGTTGCACCCTGGCGGGAAATCGAATCGCTCGACGATGTTCGGGCGGCCGTAACCGGGCTCGGCCTGCCGCTGGTGCTCAAGACCCGCTGCTATGGCTATGACGGCAAGGGCCAGGCGTGGGTTCGCTCAGGCGGCGACCTCGAAGCCGCGTGGGATGCCATCGGCCGCGCGCCCGCCATCGCCGAAGCGGCGGTCGATTTCGCGGCCGAGTTTTCGGTCATTTTCGCGCGCTGGGCGGACGGGCGGCACGTCTTCTGGGACAGCGTGCAAAACGAACATCGCGACGGCATCCTGCGCCTGTCGACCGTGCCGTGCGGCGACGCCGTGGCCGCGCAGGTCGATGAAGCGCGCGCCGCCACGCTGCGCATCGCCGAAGCGCTCGACCATGTCGGCGTCCTTACCGTCGAGTTCTTTGCCGCGCACGACGGCCCGCTGGTCAACGAGATCGCGCCCCGCGTGCATAACAGCGGCCACTGGACGATCGAGGGCGCGGTCACCTCGCAGTTCGAACAGCACATCCGCGCGATCTGCGACCTGCCCGCGGGCCGGACCGGGCTGATGCGCGGCGGCGCGACGATGGAAAATCTGATCGGCGCCGACATCGAACGTTGGCCCGATTTGCTCAAAGAGCGCGGCGCGCACCTCCACCTCTACGGCAAGGGCGAAGCCCGCCCCGGCCGCAAGATGGGCCATGTGACGCGCGTCAAGCGCTAGGCCGTCAATGTCCGCAACGGGTGGGGAAGCGGACATCTTCCGACATTAAAACAATGACGCGATCACGAATGCGAGAAACAGCGCCGAGGCGGCGAACATCACGACGGTTGCGATCCAGCCGAGGGCCATCGTGCGTTTGGATATCGTCAGCCGCCCCATCGCCCGTGGATTGCGAACGATCAGCATCATCACCGCCATCAGGGGAGCGGCGAGGATGCCGTTGACGACCGCGGCCCAATACAGCGCACGCGCAGGATCGATGCCAATCGAGTTGAGCGATGCGCCAGCCAGAGTGGTGACCGCGATCGTCGCGTAGAATATTCGGGCGTCGAGCGGTTTGGCGTCGAGGCTGGCTGAGCGCCCAGCCATCTCCGCCACCGCATAGGCGGCCGACCCCGCAAGCACTGGCACAGCGAGCAGCCCGGTGCCGATGATCCCGATGGCGAACATCGCAAAGGCGAATTGCCCCGCAATAGGTCGCAGCGCTTCGGCGGCCTGCTGCGAGGTGGCAATGTCGCGTATCCCGTTGGCATGCAGTGTCGCTGCCGTCGCAAACACAATGGCAAGGCTGACGACCGTGCTGAAAGCCATGCCGGTGAGCGTATCGAGGCGGATGCGTTTGAGTTCAGGGCCAGCGTCGCGCGGAGTGACGCAAAGCGGCTTGATATGGTGCCGGCGCTGCTCCTCGATTTCCTGGCTTGCCTGCCAGAAGAACAGGTACGGACTGATCGTCGTGCCGAGGATCGCGACCAGGGCGGTGGCATAAGCGGCATTCCACTGCAGCTCGGGCACGACAAGCGAACGAATCGCGTGCGGCCACGGCACGTGCGCCACAATGACCACCGCGACGTACGTAAACAGCGACAGCGTTGTCCATTTCAATATGGCTGCGTAGCGCGGGTAACTAAGCCCTATTTCGAGGACGATGCAGACGATGCCGAACAGCAGCGTGTAGAGACCAGCACTTCCGCCCGACAACAGCGCCAGCGCCGCGCCCATCGCGCTCAGGTCGGCGCCCAAATTGACCACATTCGCGATGAGCAACAATGAGACGATGAGCCATAATACGATCCTCGGGTAATGGCGCTTCAGATTGCGCGCGATGCCCGCGCCGGTAACGCGCCCGATTTGGGCAGCGACCTCCTGGATGACGACCATCAGCGGAAAACTCAGAACGAAGGTCCACGCGAGGCCGTAGCCGAACTCGGCGCCGATCTGGCTGTGGGTGCCGATGCCGCTGGGATCGTCGTCGGCCGCGCCGGTGATCAGGCCCGGGCCGAGTGCCTTTAGGAACACTCGCAGCCCGCCCTTAGTGGATTTTGCCTGGCTCCCAGTGCTCATCACCGACTTCTGACGGCCGCAGGTTATCAGTGCAACTCCGGCTGGCGATCCTGAATTTGTCTGTCGTTAACGGAAACTATGGGTGGGAAGGAGACGCTCAGCGTCGATTGCCCGCCCACCAAGTCACAAGGCCAGCAACAGCTCCGCACAATGCGTACGGAATGCCGCTGCGTGCGGATTGAAGCGGTGGATAGTTGGAAACCATCCAGAAGACCAAGGTTGCAGCGAAACCGAGAAACGCCGCAGCGACAGAGCCGGCCAACCCTACCCGCGCTATGAGAAGCCACAGCGGCAAGCAGCCGATGGTGATTACTACCGCGTACTCGAATGAAAGGATGAGGGCAGCGAATGCTACGTCGGACGGCGACAAAATGGTCGTCCCCTCCGCTGGAGCCGTAATCCAGGCCTCGATGAGGCTGCAACTCGTGACCAGCGCGATCCCAGCTATGACGCCAACGGCGAGCGCCCGCGCCACATGCTTCAGAGAGCGAGACTGCGCATCCACAGAAAGCTATTTAGCATACGCACCCTAATGGCTGGAATGGGTCGAAACCGGACCTTAGCCTAAGGCGCTTCGACCACCTCGATCGGCAGGCCGAGCTTCTCGAGCTGCGGCCTTACTTTCGCAGCGTCCCCCACGACCACCCAGGTAAAGCCCTTCGGGTCGATCGTGCCGCGCGCCGCCTGGTCGAGCGTGGCCGTGGTCAGGCTGCGGTATTTCGGCGCCAGCGTTTCGTAATAATTGTCGGGCCGGGCGAACAGGTCCATCGACATCATCGCGTTGAGCACGTCGTCGGCGCCTTCGAAGCGGCCGGGAAGCTCGTTGATGCTCCGCGCGACGGTGCGCTTCAGCTCTTCGTCGGTCGCGCCCTTGGTCGACAGATATGCTGAAATCTGCGCGTTCAATTCGGCGATCGATTCGCCGGTCTTGTCCGCCTGTACCGGGGCCGAGACGATGTAGCTCACGCCCTTCTCGTAATAATTGGGCCGCCCGCTGACGCCGTAGGACCAACCCTTGCTTTCGCGCAGGTCCATGTTGAGCCGCGACAGGAAGTTGCCGCCCAGAATATCGTTCGCGGCCGACAGCGGGATCACGTCCCCGCGCGGATCGACCGGAATCAACTGGCCGCCGAGGATGGAGGATTGCGGAGCGCCGGGACGATTGACCAGCAGGATCCTCTGCGCGGCCGGGCGCGGCGGCGACGCGGTGAAGCTCTTCATGCCCTTGGCGCTGGCCGGCGCGGTCCAATTGCCGAAGCGCGCGTCAAGCAACGGTTTGACCTCGGTCAGCGGAAGGCTCGAAACGACGAAGATCTTGACGTTGTCGGGGCGGATCCAGCGTTGTTCGTATCCGGCCAGATCGGCGCGGGAGAAACGCGCGATCGCCTTGGGATCGCCGCCCGCCGGGCCGCCATAAGGATTGGCCGCGCCGAACAACACCGCCGGCAGCACGCGATTGGCGACCCGCGTCGGGTCCTTCTGCGTCTGGGCGATGCCGGTCAGCGTCTGCGCCTTGATCCGCTCGATCTCGGACGGCTGGAAGGCGGGATTCCGCACGACATCGGTGAGGATGTCGAGCGACGGCGCGAGGTTGGCCGACAGCGCGGACAGGGTCGCCAGCGACCTGTCCGACGAATTGCCGGTGCTGATGTCCGCGCCCAGCCGCTCCTCGGCCTCGGCCAGTTCCTGCGAGGACATCGACGTCGTGCCCTCATCCATCAGGTTCATGGTCAGCGCCGCGAGCCCGCGTGAATCCGGCGCGTCGGAAGCTTCGCCGGCATCGAATGCCAAGGTGAGCTGGGTCGTCGGGATCGCGCCGCGCTGGACATATTCGACCGGAATCCCGTTCGCCAGCTGGGTGTGGACGATGTCCGGGAAATCGAGCGCGGTCAGCTGGCCGATCGGCGGGATCGTGCGCGTCCCCATGGCGGGCGGCGCCTCGTCCTTCGCGTGCGGAGCCGCGGTAACCTTGGTTTCGGCGTAAGCGGCGCGTTCGCCCGGCGACAGGATGATCGTCAGTGCCGGGCGCTTGAGCCATTGCGCCATCGCCGTCCGCACGACCGCGGGCGTAATCGCGGCGTAAGATGCGAGCGTCTTCTTATAGAAATCGCTGTCGTGGGCATAGGTCTGCCCCTCGGCCAGGGTCACCGCCTTGCCGCCGAACCCGCCGACCGCTTCGAGCCCGCGGATGCGCCCGGAAACCTCGCTCATCACCGCGCGCTGGACTTCGTCGGCGGTCGGGCCCTTGGCGATATAGTCCGCCATGATCTGGTCGAGCCGCTTGGACACGGCGGCCGGGTCGGTCCCCGGCTTGACCACCGCGGTGACCGAAAAGATCCCGGCGCGCTGCAGCGGGATCAGGCCCGCGCTGACCCCGACCGCGCTTTTCTCTTCGCGGACCAGGATCTTGTCGAGCCGCGAGCTCGCCAGTCCGCCAAGCACCGAGCCGCCGATGTCGATCGCCGCGAGGCGCTTGTCGAGCAGGCCGGGCACCGCCCAGTAACGCTGGATGATGGTGGTCGCGACACTGTCCTTCATCGCGATCGTCTTGGCCCGGGCGAGCGTCGGCACCGTCGCCATCGCCGGACTGTTGACCGGGCCGCGGCCGATATTGCCGAAATACTTCTCGACCAGCGGCCTGGCCTGCGCCTCGGTCACGTCGCCGGCGATCACCAGCACTGCATTGTTCGGTCCGTATTTGTCGCGGAACCATTGCTTGACGTCGGCCAGGCTGGCGGCGTCGAGGTCAGCCATCGAACCGATGGTGGTGTGGTGATAGGGATGGCCCGCCGGGAACAAGGTGCCGAACAGCTCATATTGGACGAGCCCGCCGGGGCGGCTGTCGCCCTGCCGTTTCTCGTTCTGGACGACCCCGCGCTGATTATCGAGCACGCCCTGGGTAACCGCGCCGAGCAGATGGCCCATGCGATCAGATTCCATGAACAGGCTCCGCTCGAGCGCGCCGGTCGGCACCGTCTCGAAATAATTGGTGCGGTCGTACGACGTCGTCCCGTTGTAATCGGTCGCGCCGATGTTCTGCAGATAATTGAAATAATCCCCCGGCAGATTCTCCGAGCCGTTGAACATCAGATGTTCGAACAGATGCGCGAAGCCGGTCTTCTTCGCCGGCTCGTCCTTTGAACCGACATTGTAATAGACGCTGACCGCGACGACCGGCGCCTTATGGTCCTCGTGGACGATGACGGTCAGCCCGTTGGCGAGCTTGAACATCGTATGCGGGATCGTGACCTGCTGGACCAAGGTCGGGATCGGCACCGACTTCGCGGCAGGCGCTGCGGCCACGGCGGGCGGCGTCAAAACGGTCGCGGCGGCGAGGTAAGCGAGGCTGGTCGAAAGGCGCATCAGCTTGAAATCTCCGGATTAATTCTATGTCGTTGAGCAGAGATTAGCGGCAGTTCGCGGACGCGCAATGGTGGCTGGTAAAGCGAACATGAATCTCGACGAACGGACACGCCAGCTTCGGGGTCAAAGGGACCGCGCCGGCCGAAGGTCACGGGCAGGACCGTTCGAGCGCATGGTCGCGCGGCGCGTGTTCGGCATCGACCGGCACCCGAATGATCGGCAGGAAAAGCATTGGCGGGACGATCACGAAACACGCCCACGCCAGCCACAAATTGACGAAAGCGAGCGGAATCGACGCGACATAGATGGCGAGGAACAGCCACGTCCGGTGGATCACGCGCCGGTGAATCCCGCGGTGCACGTCGTTGTGCGTGGTCCGTGCCGCGTGCGATCGCAGCAGCATGAACGCAGCCGTGCACAGGGCCGCCACGAAGCCATAGCTTGCGGCCGCTCTGGGCGCTGACGGGTGCATTCCCAGGAATCGCGTCGCAACCGGAACAAGGGTCACGGTGAACAGCAAAAGACTATTGTACCACAGGGTGGTTCGTGCCGGCTGGCGCAGCGTGAACAGCAGATAATGGTGGCTTGTCCACAGATTGACGATGACCAAAAAGCTCAGCGCGTAGGTGCCGAGGTAGGTCGCAAATTCATTGAACGCGGCACGGTCGTAACCGAACGCCAGGCTGTCCGGAATCCGGATCTCGAGCACCATGATCGTCACGACGATCGCGAACACCCCGTCGGAGAAGGATTCGATCCGACGATTGTCGGGCATCAGTTCCGATTCAGCGACGCTTTTCACTTGACCGGCACAATCAGCGGCTTGCCCTTTTCGACGACATAGGTTGCGAGCTCGGCCGCATGGCTACTGCCCACATTTCGCGCCGAGTGGACGGATCCATAGGGGATGAACAGCACGTCGCCGGCTTTCAGCGTGACCGCCGGCCGGCCCTCGACCCGATATTCGATCGCGCCCTCGGTCACGTAGATAATTTCTTCCCCTGGATGCTTGTGCGGCGGACCGGCTGCGCCCGGGGAGAAGCCGACGATGATCTGAATCACCTCGCGACCAGAAATGCTGAGGTCATGCCGCTGCAGATCCGTGCGGGTCGTCACGAGAGCCTGGGCCGCAGCCACCAGCGCAATCGGCAACGAAAGCATCAGTGCCTCTCTTACCTCAGCGGCCGGAACGCGGCGCGCAATTCGTCGGCGAACAGCTCGGGCTGTTCCCATGCGGCGAAGTGCCCGCCTTTGTCGACCGCGTGGAAATAAATTAGCTTAGGATAGGCGCGCTTGGCCCAGGTCTCCGGCGCTGGATAGCTTTCGTAGGGAAACACCGTGACTGCCACTGGAACCTTGATCTGGTCGGTCTTGAAGGCCGCGGCGAACACCGGACTGCGGCCCTGGTTCTCCCAGTATAGGCGCGCCGCCGATGCCCCGGTATTGGTCAGCCAGTACAGGCTCAGATCGTCGAGCACGTCGTCGGTGCTCAGCGGGTTCTGCAGCGTGCCCCCCGGCTTCCACCGGGAGAACCCGCCATGGACGAGGAGGAAAGCGGCGAGCGCGGACGGGGAATCGCTCATACCGTAGCCGATCGCCTGCGGCCGTGCGGTGAGCATATCGAAATAAGCGGTGGCGCGGGCCTTGCGCCCGGCAACGAGCGCGTTGAACGCCGCTCGCTCCCGGTCGGTTAGGCCCGGCGGAGCGATGCCGGTCGCAAGTGCTGGAGCGATGTCCGCGGGCACCGTGGCCGGAAGATTGACGTGAATGCCGAGCAGCCCCGAGGGTGCCTGCTCGCCCATCAGCTCAGCCACAGCCGCGCCCCAATCACCGCCTTGGGCGACATAACGCGTGTAACCGAGCCGTTTCATCAGGACGTCCCATGCTTGGGCGATGCGCTCGGGATTCCAGCCCACCTCCGTGGGCCGATCGGAAAATCCGTAACCCGGCATCGACGGGATGATGACGTCGAACGAATCCTCGGCCTTGCCGCCATGCGCCGTCGGGTTGGTCAGCGGATCGATCGTCTTGGTCAGCTCGAGCACCGAACCTGGCCAGCCATGGGTAATGATCAGCGGCAGCGCGTGCGGGTTCTTCGACTTGACCTGGATGAAGTGGATGTCGAGCCCGTCAATCCGCGTCTTGTATTGCGGCAGCGCGTTGAGCTTCGCCTCGGCCTTGCGCCAGTCGTAGCGGCTTCCCCAATAACGGACGAGCTGCTGGAGTTCGGCGAGTTGGAGCCCTTGCGAGCGATCCGCTACGGTCTCCTTGTCGGGCCATCGAGTCATCGCGATCCGGCGTCGCATGTCGTCGATCGCAGCTTGCGGAACGTGCGCCTTGAACGGCCTGATCGAAGTGTCGTTTGCCGGCTGGGCAGCGGCGGCTGCCGCATTCGCAAGCATCGGCAGAATCAGGGCGGCAATGAACCTGCTCACCATAGGGGTATCCCTTGACGGAGACTGTTGGGGCGGCGCCCGCTAGCGCCGCCCCAGGTCTAGCTCAACGCAGCGACCGGAAGCCGTTGCGCAGGTCGTCCACGATTGCCGCCGGTTGCTCCCACGCCGCGAAGTGCGCACCCGCCGGATGCTTCTGATAGTAAAGCAGCCCGGGATAGGCCCTTTCCGCCCACTTACGCGGGATCGGGCAGATCTCCTCGGGGAAGGCGCTCACCACCGCCGGGACTTTGACGCCCTTCGGTGAGAAGAAAGCGTTCTTGTTTTCCCAATAAAGCCGCGCCGAGGACACGCCGGTGTTGGTCAGCCAGTAGAACGTGATGTTGTCGACGATATCGTCCTTGGTCAGGCCCATTTGCTCGCCGTCGAACACCCGGGCGATCTGACGATAGGTCCAGATGTCGTGGTCGATGATCCACGCCGCGAGCGCGACTGGCGAATCCGCCAGCCCGACGAGCGTCTGCGGACGGGCCGCCATCTCCTGCGCGTAGCCCAGACCATGCTTGTAGAAGAACGAGACGTGGTTGAACGAATAAAGCTCCTCCTCGTCGAGCCCGGCCAGCGCCGGCGCGCCGGCAAACGCCGCGGCGTCGATTTCGGGCGGGATCGCGCCCGCCATGTTGGTGTGGATGCCGAGCAACTCCGGCGGCGCTTGGACGCCGATGAAGTCGGTGATCAGCGCGCCCCAGTCGCCGCCCGAGGCAACGAACCTCTCGTAGCCGAGCCCCTTCATCAGCGCGATCGAACCGCTCGCGATTCGTTCTGGTCCCCAGCCCGCCGCGCTCGGCTTGCCTGAAAAGCCGTAGCCCGGCATCGACGGAATAACGATGTCGAATGCGTCCGCCGCCGTCCCGCCGTGCGCGGTCGGGTCGGTTAGCGGCTCGATGATCTTCAACTGCTCAATCACCGATCCCGGCCAGCCATGCGTGACGATCAGCGGCAGCGCGTTCGGGTGCTTCGACTTCACATGGATGAAGTGCATATTGAGCCCGTCGACCTCGGTGACGAAGTTCGGATAGGAATTGATCCGTGCCTCGACCTTGCGCCAGTCGTGGTTGAGCCAATGGTTGGCGAGTTTCTGGATCGTGTCGAGCCGGACGCCCTGCGTATCGTCGTTGACGGTTTCGCGCTCGGGCCATCGCGTTGCCGCGATGCGCCGCTTGAGTTCGGCGAGTTCCTCGTCTGTCGCGTGGAAGCTGAACGGCCGGATCGCCGTCCCTCCAGCCAACTCCACTGTCACGGTCGCGCCGATGAACGGCCGTTCTGTGCTGCTTGGCTCGAGCGTTGGTGTCGGGGCGGCGCCAGGCGTCGTCGTGGTGTCCACGGACATGTGTCGATCTCCTGATCTGTAAAGGGCGGATGCTTAGTTCACGGCAGGAACGCGGTCGCGGATCAGGGATGCGCCACGGGATGGGCGGCCGTCGCCGCTCTGCTCCTGTTGTTTCGAGTCGGTCAATGGTTGTTGATCAGGGTGAATTGGCGATGATATCGCTCCGGCCCAGGAGGCACATGGCATGACCGACACCCAGGAGATTGACGCCCGGATCGCGGCGCTCGGCGGCTGGCGCGGTGAGACTCTCGCCCGTGTCCGCGCGCTCATCAAATCCGCCGACCCCGACGCCGTCGAGGAGATCAAGTGGCGCAAGCCGTCCAACGCCATGTCCGGCGTCCCGACCTGGAGCCACGCCGGGCTCATCTGCACCGGCGAAACCTACAAGGACAAAATCAAGCTGACTTTTGCCAAGGGTGCCGCGCTCGACGACCCGGCCGGCCTGTTCAACGCCAGCCTCGAGGGCAACACCCGCCGCGCGATCGATATCCGCGAGGGCGAAGCGATCGACGAGACGGCGTTCAAGGCGCTGATCCGCGAGGCGGTGGTCGCCAACGTATCGGGTGCCCGGCGCTAACCGGGCACTCGACATCCGCCTAGAGCGCGAGCGCCGGAACCGCGTCGTTCGCCGCGATCAGCTTGGCGAAATGCTCGCCGACCAGTTCCTCGCTCTTGGCCCACAGCGCCTTGGCCCGCTCCGGGTCGAGCGCGTAGGGCCGGACGCCCTCGCTGAGCCGGCTGATCGCCGGATCGGTGACGATGGTCGCGACATGGCAATTCTCGCAATAGCGCCCGCCGACTTCATCGCCCGAAGCGACCACGCCCGCCCACACCGACGTCGCGGCGCCTTGCGGGATGGTCTTGAACTCGAACGGCGGCTTGCCCTCCTGGGCGAGTTCCGCATTCAACTGCACGACCAGGTTCGGCAGCGCGTCCTCGGGCATGTAGCGGGCAAGCTCGGTCTGGATCCCGCCCGGGTGGACCGCCGTCGCACGCACGCCGCGACCCTTATGCCGCCGGTCGAATTCGACCGCGAACAGGATGTTGGCGGTCTTCGAGCGGCCGTAGGCGACGAACGGGTCGTACGGCGTCCGCTCGAAGTTCGGGTCGTCGAGGTCGACGTCGGCGAAGCGGTGGCCCGACGAAGCGAGGTTCACCAGCCGGCCACCGTCGCGGATCAGCGGCGCGATGCGGTTGATCAGCACGAAATGGCCGAGGTGGTTGGTGCCGAACTGGGTCTCGAACCCGTCGGCGGTGTGGCCGAACGGCGTCGCCATCACGCCGGCATTGGCGATCACCAGGTCGAACAGCTTGCCGGCGGCGTTGATCAGGGCCGCGCCCGCCCGCACGCTGTGCAAATCGGCGAGGTCGAGCTCGACTAGCTCGATCTCGTCTGCGCCCGCGGCCTTGAGCGCGCGCTCGGCCTTGGCCAGGTCGCGCGCGGTGCCGACGACCTCGGCGCCATGCGCCGCGAGCGTCCGCGCGGTCTCGACTCCAAGGCCGGCTGACACGCCGGTGACCAGCACGCGCTTGCCGCTCAAATCGATGCCGGCAAGCACGTCTTCGGTGGTGGAAGTTGCTCCAAACTGTTGAGTCACGTTGTTCTCCATGGGGGGCAGTTGCTGGGGGAGCGCCTCGGTCTCGCCGGCCGCTCTGGGGATTGCGGATAAGCGAACGAATCACTAGTACTGGAGGACGCCTCCGCTTATATACGGAGGGTTCCTCCGTTTAGCAAGAGACGATTCACGTGGCCGCCGATTTTTCTGATGCCCCCGCCCGCAAGCCGCGCGCCGACGCCGAGCGCAACCGCCTGCGTCTGCTCGAGGCGGCCCGCGCCGCCTTCGCATCTGGGGGTACGGGGGCGAGCCTTGAAGACATCGCGCGCTCGGCCGAGGTCGGAATTGGCACGCTCTACCGCCACTTCCCGACCCGCGATGCCTTGGTCTCCGAAGTCTACCGCAACGAGGCGGAAAAGCTCGCCGCGGCCGCGCGCCAGCTCGCCGAGACCGAGGCCCCGCTCGACGCGCTCCGCGCCTGGCTGCTGCTGTTCGTCGATTATCTGTCGACCAAGCTGATCCTCGCTGAGGCGCTGCGCACGATGATGTGCGACACGTCGGATCTGACCAAAGCGTCGGTCGAGCAACTCACCGCCTCGATGCGCCTGCTGATGGACCGCGCCCGCGCCAGCGGCGACTTCGCCGCCACCGACACCGACCCGCTCGACCTGCTGCGCGCGATTTCCGGCGTGGCCTTCGCCGGCGCCAACCCCGGCTGGGAAGCCGGCGCTCGCGCCATGGTCGACATTTTGATCAACGGCTTGCGCCGCTGAGCGCCGTCAGTTCGCCAGCGCGTAAAGCAGGCCGATCGCGACCGTGATGAACGCGGCCCACGCGAGCAGTGCGCCGAGCCGCCCCTCATTGTCGCGCTGGAGCTTGAGTTCGCGCCACGCGGCGACCGAAAGGCCGACGAGCGCCGCCGCCTCCAGCGCGATCAATCCCCGGGTGATGTCGGTCGCGATCCAATAGAAGATCGCGGCGACCGCGGCCGACGCCGGGATGGTGATGATCCACGCGACCATGACGTTGCCCGCGACGCCCCAGTTCACCGCCGACGCCCGCCGCGCCGCGCCGGCGCCGATGACGCAGCCGGTAATGGTGTGCGTCGTCGACACCGGGATGCCGAGATAGGAGGCGGCGAACAGCATCACCGATCCCCCGGCGGAAGCCGAAAAGCCCTGGTGCTGGTTGAGCTTGGTGATCCGCGTGCCCATCGTTTCGATGATCCGCCAGCCGCCGGTCAGCGTGCCCAGCCCGATCGCCACGTAGCAGCTGAGCGCGACCCAGTGCGGCACGTGGAAATCGCCGTGCAGATAGCCGGTCGAATAAAGCAGCACGGTGATCACGCCCATCGTCTTCTGAGCATCGTTCAGGCCATGGCCGAGCGAATAGGCCCCGGCCGACACCAGATGCAGTCCGCGAAAGCTGCGCTCCGCTCCCGCCGCGCTGGCTCGCGTCCCGAGCCAGCTGGTGGCGAGCATGATCGCCATGGTCAGGATCAGGCCCAGCGTCGGCGACAACACGATCGCGATCAGCGTCTTGTTGAGCCCGGCCCACTGAATCCCGTTCAGCCCGCTATGCGCGACCCCGGCGCCGATGATCCCCCCGACCAGCGCGTGGCTCGATGACGACGGAATACCCTTGAGCCAGGTGACGACGTTCCAGAACATCGCCCCGACCAGCGCCCCGAACACCACCGCCGGCGTGATCAAATCCTTGTCGATCAGCCCTTTGCCGATGGTGTCGGCGACCTTGTGCAATTGCGGCCATTGCAGCGCCAGGAAGTAGGCGCCGAAGTTGAAGAAGGCGGCGAACGCCACCGCCATCGCCGGGCTCAGCAGCCGCGTGCCGACGACGGTCGCGATCGAATTGGCGGCGTCGTGCAGGCCGTTCAGAAAATCGAACGCGAGCGCGACCGCGATCAGGCCGATCAGCAGCGGAAGGGCGAGCTCGTGCACGTATGTCAGCTAGGCATGATCGATCACGATGCCGTCGATCTCGTTCGCGACATCCTCGAACGCGTCGGTGATCCGCTCGAGATGCTTGTAGATCTCGCGCGCGACGATGAACTTCATCGGCTCGGTCGCATATTCCTCATACGCCTGCTTGAGGCCCGCCGCGTGGACGTCATCGGACGCGCCCTCCAGCCGGACGATCTTCTCGGTCAGCACGTGGATCCGCGCGCCGTTGCGGCTGATGTCGCGGAGCAGATGGATCGCTTCGGCGGTGAGCGCGGCGGACTCCGCGGTCATCGCCACCATCTCTTTCATTTCCGGGCGGAAGCTGCGCAGATCGTAGAGATCGATCGCCACCGCGGTCGAATGCATTTCGTCGATGGAATCGTCCATCGCCGCGATCAGCGAGGTGATCGCGCCGCGGTCGAACGGGGTAAGGAAGGTCCGGCGGACCTCGGTCAGCACCTCGCGCGTAATGTCGTCGGCCTCGTGCTCGTGGGTCTCGACCGCCGCGATCTGCTCGGTGCGCGGCCCACCATCGACCAGCCGCGTCATCGCCGCCGCCCCCGCGACCAGGGTCGCGGCGTGGGCCTCGAACATGCCGAAGAAATCGCCCTTGCGTGGCAACAGGCGCTGAAACCAGGCGAACATCGAGGCCCCCAAACCACCGTCCCCAGCCGGACTATGTCAAATCCATGACAGGGTTTCAGCCAAGAGCAAGCCTCTAGCGTCAGAGACCAAAGACACTTCCCCTCTCCCTTTGGCGGGAGAGGGCAGGGAGAGGGGGCGCAGCAGATAAAGCGGGACATGCGTCTCCGCCAGAATCCTGCTAATCGCCACCGGCGCACGCCGACTGCTCGGCGGTCCAGAGGGAGGAGCGACACATGGCTGTTGGCACCGTCAAGTGGTTCAATGAAATGAAGGGTTTTGGCTTCATCCAGCCGGATGAGGGCGGCGCCGATGCGTTCGTCCACATCACCGCGGTGGAAAAGGCCGGCATGCGCACGCTGAAGGAAAACCAGCGCATCGCCTACGACCTCCAGGAAGACCGCCCCGGCAAGATGAGCGCAACCAACCTGCGCAGCGCTGAGGAGTAGGCGAGCGCCCGAGCCTAAGGGAGCGCTCTGCGTAGCACGCAAGAGCACGGCCAGCGAGGGGCGCTGATCGCGCGCAGTGCGCGAGCTTATGTCGAAGAGAGCGCGAGCCCCGGCCGGCGGGGCGGTCGGCCTAAAGCCGAGCGAGCCCGTCCGACGCGGTCACGCGATTCACTCGCATGACCTATTTAGTCGCCCTAGTCCCTTCGCTTGTTCCCCGGCGAAGGCCGGGGCCCAGGCCGACAGGTACTCGTCCTGAGCTTGTCGAAGGGCGCCCCTACCCCGGCCGGCGGAACGTTCGCTCGCTCACGTCAAAGGATGTGAAATGCGCATAGAGTGTCGGAAGAACGAACAATGTCAGCAGCGTTGAGGAGATCAGGCCCCCGATGACCACGGTCGCCAGTGGCTTCTGCACCTCCGCCCCGGGGCCATGTGCCAGCGCCATGGGGACGAACCCGAGCGAGGCCACCAATGCGGTCATGACGACAGGCCGGAACCGCTGAAGCGCGCCCGTGCGCGCGGCATCGGCCCTGCTCATCCCCTGTCGCATCAGGTCCTGAATTGAGCTGACCATCACCAGACCGTTCAGCACGGCCACCCCGGACAGTGCGATGAAACCCACCGCGGCGGAGATGGAGAATGGAATTCCGCGCAGGATCAGGGCCAGGACGCCGCCCACCAGCGCCAGGGGGACGCCGGTGAACACGAGCGCGGCATCCCGAGCGCTGCGAAGCGCACCGTACAGGAGCAGCATGATGATTGCGAAGCAGATCGGCACGACGATCTCGAGTCGTGCGCGGGCCGTTGCGAGATTCTCGAATTGCCCACCCCACTGGAGGTACGTGCCCGGCGGCAGTGGAACCTTCGCCGCGATCTGCCCTTGGGCATCCTTGACGACACCAGCGACATCGCGACCACGGACGTTGGCCTGGACCACGACGCGGCGTTTTCCGTTCTCGCGGCTGATCTGGTTTGGCCCGTCCCCGATTCCGATGTCGGCCACGCTGCTCAGCGGCACGAACGAACCACCTGCGATGGGCACTGGGATCTGCCCGATCGACTGCATGTCCGAGCGGGCCGTATCGGCAAGGCGGATCACGACAGGAAAACGGCGGTCTCCCTCGAAAATGACGCCCGCTTCGCGGCCTCCTATGGTTGCGGCAACCACATCCTGCACGTCACCGGGCGTCACGCCCACGCGCGCCATGGCGTCGCGGTTGGGACGGATGTCGAGAAGAGGTAGGCCCTCGGTTTGCTCGACGCGGACGTCCACCGCGCCGCGCACCTTCCTCAGCACCTCCGCTATGCGGTCCGCAGTGGCGTTCATGCTGGCGAAATCGTCGCCGAAGACCTTTACGGCGATATCGCTGCGGACACCCGTGATCAGCTCATTGAACCGCATCTGGATCGGCTGGGTGATCTCGTAGCTGTTGCCGGGGATCGTCGAGACCTTCTTCTCGATCCGCTCGACGAGCTCCTCCTTGGGGAGGCGCGGGTTCGGCCATTCGCTGCGCGCCTTCAGGATCACGAAGGTGTCGGTCGCATTCGACGGCATCGGGTCGGCGCCGATCTCCGAGGTGCCCGTCCGAGAGAACGCATATTGCACCTCCGGTTCGCGCGAGATGGTCGTCTCAACCGCGAACTGCATGCGCTGGCTTTGCTCAACCGAGGTGCCGGGTGGCCGCCAAGCCTGGACGAGCAAATTCCCCTCGTCGAGTTGGGGCAGGAACTCCTGGCCGAGGCTGGTGAATGCGAGCGCGGCCAGAACGACGGCCCCGATCGCGCCGCCAATCGTCATCCTTGGACGACGCATGGCGGCGTCGAGGCCGGGCTCGTAACGGGATTTCAGCCACGCGACGATGGGGCTCTCCTTCTCTTCGATGCGTCCCACCAGGAAGGCCGCGATCGCTGCCGGCACGGAGGTGAGCGAGAGTATGAAGGCAGAGACGAGCGCAATGATGACGGTCAAAGCCATGGGCTCGAACATCTTGCCTTCAACGCCGGAGAAGGTAAGCAACGGCACATAGACCAGGATGATGATCGCTTGGCCGTAGACGGAGGCCCTGATCATCTCGCGCGCGGAAGCAGCGACTATCGCGAGCCGCTCGGATATCGGCAGCTCGCCTCCCGCCTCGTGCTGCCGCTCACCAAGCCTGCGCAATGCGTTCTCAACGATGATGATCGCGCCGTCGACAATCAGTCCGAAGTCGAGGGCGCCCAGGCTCATCAGGTTCGCCGAAACACCGGCCCGCAGCATACCGCTCGCAGTCAGCAGCATCGTGATCGGGATGACGAGAGCAGCGATGAGAGCCGCCCGGAAGTTGCCCAGCAGCAGGAAGAGCACGACGATCACCAGCACCGCGCCCTCGGAAAGGTTGCGCGCGACGGTTGCGATCGTCGAGTTCACCAGCACCGTGCGGTCGAGGACCGGCTTCACAACCACGTCCGCCGGAAGCGAGCGGCCGATCACCTTCAGCCTTTCGCCCACGGCACTGGCCACGGTTCGGCTGTTTTCGCCGATCCGCATGATGGCCGTCCCGATTACGACCTCGCGCCCGTTCTCCGACGCCGAGCCCGTGCGTATGCCCTGCCCGAGCCGCACCACAGCGACCTGGCTGAGGAGGATTGGCACGCCGTCGCGCGTCGCAATCACGGTCCGTGCAAGTTCATCGGAGTTGCGGACGCGCGCGTCAGACCGAACGAATAGCCCGGCGCCATTATAGTCAACGGTCCCGGCGCCGATGCTCGTGTTGCTGCGCTCCAGGGTCGTGGCGAGGTCCTGTATGGGAATGTTGAGCGCCGCCAGCCGCTGCACGTCAGGGATGACAAGGTATTGCCGTTCGTAACCGCCGAGCGAGTCAACGCTCGCCACACCCGGAGTTCCGCGCAGCCGCGGGGCGACGATCCACTGCTGCACTGTTCGGAGATAGGTCGCTTTGTCTGCTTCGGTGGCGAGGCGCTCGCCTTCCGGCGTTACGTAGCTGCCGTCGCTCTGCAGCCCCGGATCGCCAGTTCGCTGGCGGGCCTTGTCGAGTTGGCGGAACTCGACCGTCCACATGAAGATGTCGCCAAGCCCGGTGGCGATCGGCCCCATCTCGGGCATGACGCCTTCGGGCAGCCGTCCTTCGGCCATGCGCAGCCGCTCCGCCACCTGTTGGCGCGCGAAATAGATATCGGTGCTATCGGAGAAGACGGCGGTAATCTGCGCGAAGCCGTTGCGGTTGAGCGAGCGCGTGTATTGCAGGCCCGGGATGCCGGCGAGCGACGTTTCGATGGTGAAGGAGACCTGGCGTTCGATCTGGTCCGGCGACAGGGACGGCGCGAGTACGTTCACCTGGACCTGATTGTTGGTGATGTCGGGAACCGCGTCGATCGGCAGGCGCTGGAGCGCGAACACGCCCGCGAGTGCTGCCACGGCGGTGACCAGCAGGACCAGCCAGCGCCGCTCGACGGAGAAGGTGACGAGGCGTCCGATCATCAGCCCATGTCCATTTCGCCGCCCTTTTCGAGCTCGGCCTTGAGTGTGTAGCTGTTGGTCGCGGCGATCCGTTCATCCCCGGTCAGGCCGGAAGTCACGACTGTCTCGTCGCCGTCCTGGCCGCCTAGGGTGACCGGCACGGCACGGAAGCCCGCTCCCGTTCGGACGAACACCACGTTTCGGCCCTTGACGGTCTGCACTGCCGTGGTCGGCACGCGAATGGTGCCGCCGGCACCGCCCGCGACCTCGATGGCGACGCTCACCGGTTCGCCGACGCGCCACTGGCCGCTGCGATTGTCGAGACGGGCGATCACAGGAACCAGCCGCGTCCTGGGATCGAGCGCCGGCGACACGAAACGGATGCTTGCCGTGGAGCGGCGGCCGGGCGCGGTCACCTGGACAGCGCTGCCGCGAGTGACTCGCGCCGCATCGGCGGCGGAAAGCGAGAAGGTGACGCTCAACCGGTTCGTGTCGGCGATGCGGAACAGCTCGGTGTTCGGGGCATCGGTCATGAAGACCTGGCCGAGCACGGCGCTGCGCGCGATCACATAGCCTGCGATCGGGGCCGTGATGACGATGCGGTTGAGATTGCCGCCCCGCAACCCGGAAGCGGCCACCTGCTGGCTCGCCATCCGTAAGTCGGTTTGCGCCTGCTCATACGCCGCCTGTGAGATCTCCAGCGCGCTCAGCGCCCGGAACCCGCGCTTATACAAGGCGCGGTCCCGGTTCACGGTTGCACCAGCGAGCTTGAGCCTTGAGCGTGCTTTCTCCACCTCCGCCTGGAGGGACGCAGCTTCGCGGCTTTCGATGACCGCAAGCGTATCCCCGCGCCGGACCGTATCGCCGAGGTTGCGTGTCAGTGCGACGATCCGGCCCTCGATTGGCGCGGCAATCACTCGCGTACCGTCAGGATCACTCTCAACCAGCGCAGCGGCCTGGATGGCGCCGCTGATGCCGCCAATGATCGGCTGGGTCAGCTGTATGCCGGCTGCGGCGATCTGCTGCGGCGACATGGTGATGAAACTGCCGCCAGCCTTCTCGCCGCCTTCCCCCATGCCTTCCATACCGGCCATCTGGTTGGAAGAGCTGCCACCGCTGCCGCACGCCGTGAGCGCGAGCGAAAGCAGTGTGAGCAGGATGATGCGCCTGCCTGCGGCCAAACCAGCCGCGATCAAATCAGTCATGAATGCTTGCTCCGTTCGATTCCAAAGCTTCCGCGACCGCAGTCACGGACTTAGGATCGTCAGGCGCGCGGAGGGTCGAGCAGGGGTTTCCAGCCAGACGCCGCGAGGTGCTTCGTGACCGACGCTACAGCAGCTGCGCGGGGCGCAGGCAGCATCGAGAAATCTCCCACGTCGGAAATCCCGACCACTTGATACCCACAACAGGCATCGTGAGCGCACTTATGCACCTTGTTCTGGCCCATGTCGCAGTCGGTCTCATCCGCCGATACGCTCTGTACAGCAATCGGCGAATCAACGCAGGCGGCGCTCACCGGCCCGGCGAATGCCAGCGACACGAGACAAAAGACGATGAGGGCGAAGTACCGCATCCACCTCGACATACCAGATCGCTCACCAAAGGTAAGCTGATGTCTGTCTTGCCTTGGACGCATCAAAAGCGCCCCGCCGCCGAGCGGAAGCGCCTCCCGTTCAATCGGGCTCGGATTATTGCGCCGGCGGCGGCGCCACGATCGGCTGGCCACCCAACTGCGTCACCAGTTTCTTATACGCGTCGAGGTAAGCCAGCACGATGATCTGGCCGATCTCGGTGTTCTGGTAACCGCCGCCGCCGGCCGCACCGAAGCCGCCCCACCAGCCGGCGCCGCCGGCGCCCGCGAAGCTCAAGTCGCGCTTGCGGAAATAGCCTTCGGTGATCGCTTCCTCCTCGGTGGTCGCGGCATTGACCAGGCTGAGCGTGACGTTGGCCTCGCCCTTCTTGACGCTGATCCCGCCGGCGACGCCGCCGATGACGCTGCCGGCCGATCCGCCGAACAGCCCGCCGATCGCGCCGCCAAGCCCCGCGCCGACGCCGCCGCCGCCCGAATTCTTGTTGGTCGAAACGATGTTCGGCTCCATGAAATATTGCGCCGCGATCACCTGGTGCTTCTTTTCGACCTGGCTGCCGCGCTGCAGCTCACCCTGCTCGGCGATCGCTTTTTCCATCGCCCGGCTCTGCATCGATCGGCCGCGATTGACGAGCGTGAAGCAGCCCGATTGCTGGACGAACACGCGCAGGATCGCCTCGGGGCTGCCGAGGTTCAGTTCGCGCCACCACTGGTTTTCGGGCTCGACGATGGCGAGGCTGCCGATCTTGTGCGCGCAGCGGGGGATTTCCGCCGTGCCCTGCGCCTGGTCCTGGCGGCCCGAGCTCGCTTTCGAGCTTTTGGCATAAGCCGGAGTGGTGACGACAAGCGCGACTGCCGCGCCCGCGAGAAATGCGAACTTGGTCATTGGATTAGCCCCCTGTTGATGCGCTTTGTTTAACAGGGATTGTAGTGAGTCGGAAGGCTCCCCTCTCCCGCCGGGAGAGGGGGCGGCTGACAGCGCCATGACCCTCTGCTAGCGCCGCCGGCAAATGACCGACATCACCAAGATCCGCAATTTCTCGATCATCGCGCATATCGACCACGGCAAGTCGACGCTTGCCGACCGGCTGATCCAGGCGACCGGCGGCCTCACCGACCGCGAAATGACCGGCAACGCCCAGGTGCTCGACAACATGGACATCGAGCGCGAGCGCGGGATCACGATCAAGGCGCAGAGCGTGCGCCTTGCCTGGCAAGGTTATGAGCTCAATTTGATGGACACGCCGGGCCACGTCGATTTCGCCTACGAAGTCTCGCGCAGCCTCGCGGCGTGCGAGGGCGCTTTGCTGGTCGTCGACGCCGCGCAAGGCGTCGAGGCGCAGACGCTGGCCAACGTCTATCAGTCGATCGAGCACGACCATGAGATCGTGCCCGTCATCAACAAGATCGACCTCCCCGCCGCCGATCCCGAGGGCGTCCGCCAGGAGATTGAGGAGATCATCGGGCTCGACGCGTCCGAGGCCGTCCTCGCCTCGGCCAAGACCGGCGTCGGCATCACCGAAGTGCTCGACGCGATCGTCGCCAAAATCTCCCCGCCCACGGGCGACGCCGCCGCGCCCTTGAAGGCGATGCTGGTCGACAGCTGGTACGACCCCTACCTTGGCGTGGTCATCCTCGTCCGGGTCATCGACGGCGCGATCCGCAAGGGCCAGCAGGTCAGCTTCATGGCGGCGGGGACCACGCACCTGGTCGACCGCGTCGGCTGCTTCCGCCCCAAGATCGAACAATTGTCCGAGCTCACCACCGGCGAAATCGGCTTCATCACCGCGCAGATCAAGGAAGTCGCCGAGACCCGCGTTGGCGACACCATCACCGACGCCAAGCGGCCGGCCGCCGCGGCTTTGCCCGGCTTCAAGCTGGTCCAGCCGGTCGTGTTCTGCGGCCTCTTCCCGGTCGACGCCGCCGACTTCGAGAAGCTCCGCGACTCCCTCTACAAACTCCGCCTCAACGACGCCTCGTTCAGCTTCGAGACCGAGAGTAGCGCTGCGCTCGGCTTCGGCTTCCGCTGCGGCTTCCTCGGCCTCCTCCACCTCGAGATCATCCAGGAGCGGCTGACCCGCGAGTATGATCTCGACCTCATCACCACCGCGCCATCGGTCATCTACGAGGTCCACCTGCGCGCCGGCAAAATCATCGATATCCACAACCCCGCCGACTGGCCCGACGCCAACGCGATTCTGAGCGTCGAGGAGCCGTGGATCGAGGCGACCATCTACCTCCCCGACGAATATCTCGGCTCCGTCCTCAAGCTGTGCCAGGACCGCCGCGGCATCCAGAAGGACTTGACCTACGTCGGCACCGGCAGCCACGCCCGCGCCCAGCTCCGCTACGAGCTCCCGCTCAACGAGGTCGTGTTCGACTTCTACGACCGCCTCAAATCGATCAGCCGCGGCTATGCCAGCTTCGACTATCACCAGATCGGCCACCGCGCCGGCGACCTCGTCAAGATGAGCATCCTGGTCAACGGCGAGCCGGTCGACGCATTGAGCATGGTCGTCCACGGCGCCAATGCCGAGGCGCGCGGCCGCGGCATGTGCGAGCGCCTCAAGGACCTGATCCCGCGCCACCTCTTCAAAATCCCGATCCAGGCCGCGATCGGCGGCAAGATCATCGCGCGCGAAACGATTGCCGCGCTGCGCAAGGACGTCACTGCCAAATGCTACGGCGGCGACGCCACCCGCAAACGCAAGCTGCTCGAGAAACAGAAGGAAGGGAAAAAGCGGATGCGCGAATACGGCAGCGTGAGCATCCCGCAGGAAGCGTTCATCGCCGCCCTAAGAATGGGCGACGACACTTAGCCCCTCCCCCGCGAGCGGGAGAGGGCGACTCAGGCGCAGCCTGAGCGGGGAGAGGGCAATTCCTACCGCGGAAACCCCGCCGCGTGCATCACCACCGCCACCGCGACGCTGCCCAGCAGTACGAGCAAGACCCCGCGCTTAACGGCTTTCTCGCGTGAATGCCGGGCATAGCGCCGCCGGCTCTTCTCGCGAAAGGAAGATTCCCACGTGTCCATTCGGTCGCTCCCTAACCAGCGGGGGCGATTCGGCGAAGTGGGCGTTACGCGAGAGCACCGAGATTAGCGAGCAGGCGCGCTCGTTCGGTTGGCTTGGCTGGAACGAGCCACCCAAGCGCGCCACGCCGACTTGTGTCGAAGCGCGATCGAGCGGAGCAACGGGGTTGCTCCGTGCTAGGAGCGCGACGGGCTTTTACTCCCTTTTCGTCATTCCCGCGCAAGCGGGAACCCAGCTTCACTCGCGTGACGGGCCTCTTCCTTACGTCGAAGAGATGCTGCGCCGCGGCCGGCGCGCAAGCGAGCGGCTATACCGCGAAGCGATGACCGCCCAACGTCACGAATTTACTTCGTGACGGCTCCGTCAGCTAACACCGCTTGATCCAGCGCGAGCCGCCGAACCCGCTCCCGGTGGACGCCGTGCGGATCAGCCGGTTGCCCTGCATGGTCAGGCTCAGCGTCCCGGCGCCGGTATTGCCGCGCACGTCGGCCCAGCGGCCGTTGATCGTCGCGCCGCTGCGATAGCCGGTGAACATGTGGGTCCAGCCGGCGCCGTTGGTGGTGGAATCGAGCCCGACCCAATAGACCGTGTTACCGATCTCGCGGATGTAATAATCGCCCTGGTCGTTGCCGCGCCAGTGGCCGCTGAGACCCGGCGGCGGGACGCAGATTTGGGCGGCAGGCGCGGCGCCAGGCGCCAGCGCGACGCTCGGCACAGCGGTGAACGCCAACAGGACAAGCCGTTTCGGAAATGAGTTCGACATCGCGAACCTCCCCTCGATGAAGCCGACATCAGGTCGACTCGCGGGTTCGATCCGGCACGGATGCTTATTACGCCTGTTTATTGATCGAAGCGAATCCTCGGCGAGGCGTCTTCGCATATTGTTCCCCTGCGAAGGCAGGGATCCAGTCCCCCTTTCGTCATTCCCGCGAACGCGGGAATCCACCTTCCTTGCGGGCCGAAGGCAACGACCCGGCCGACCTGCGTCCTGAGCTTGCCGAAGGGCGACAGGATCGACGTCACGTCGGATTTACTCCGCGTGACGGATTCCCGTTCCCCGGCGAAGGCCGGGGTCCAAACCTAGAACGGGCTTAGTGCAACTTGTCAGCTACGAATTTCGCCCATTCGGTGACAAAAGGCGGCTGGGTTTACATCATGACCGATCGCTATCGAGGAACGCTGTACATCGGCGTGACCAGTGACATCGCGGCCCGGGTCTGGGCGCATCGCAATGGCCGCAGTTCAAAATTCTGCACGCGTTATGGCCTGACACGTCTCGCCTATGCCGACCAGGCGCCGACCATTGAAGAAGCCATCGCTCGCGAGAAGGCGATGAAAAAGTGGGATCGCGCGTGGAAGATCGAGCTGATCGAGCACGCAAATCCGGCCTGGGCGGACCTTTTCGAAACGATCAACGATCCCTCTCCGTCATTCCCGCGAAAGCGGGAAACCCGCTAATCTTCTCCGCGTCTCTGCGTCTCTGCGCGAACCCCCTACCCTTCCTTCGCGCCTTCGCGTCTTCGCGTGAACCGACTTCTTTCCTTCGTGGCCTTCGCGTGAACCATCCCCGCTTATAAAAATGGAACTGTCCCGTAGCGAGATGATTTCGCACCTTCGACTTGGACCGAAAGGGGCGTAACCTGAACCGCATGGCGAAGGGGGGCAAAGGCGAGGGAACGTGGACGGCGGGCGACGCCGACGCCTTGCCGCTGCCGATCGAGCTGCCGGCGGCGATGTTCACCGGGCCGGGGCTGCTCGCGCTCGCCGATCTGCTGCCGGTGATGACCGCCTACCTCGACCGCGACCTCCGCTACCGGTTCATCAACAAGCCGCTCGCCGAATGGCTCGAACAGCCGCGCCGCGCGATGATCGGCAAGCCCATGCGCGAGGTGCTCGGCGACAAGGCGTTCAAGGAGCGCGTGCCGATGCTCGAGGCGGTACTGCGCGGCGAGCGGGTGTTCTTCGCCGCGACCTTCGACCATCCGAGCCGCGGGCTGGTCGCGGCCCAGAGCGATTATACGCCGTGGATCAACCCCGCGACCGGCGAAGTCGACGGCGTCGTCATCGTCGTCACCGACATCACCGAGCAACGCACCACCGAGCGCGCGCTGCGCGAGAGCGAGGCGCGGTTCCGGCGGATCGCCGATTCCGCCCCGGCGATGATGTGGGTGACGCGGCTCAACCGCATGCGCGACTTCGTCAACCAGGCCTATATCGACTTCGTCGGCGGGACCGAGGAGGAGGTGCGGACGCTCGACTGGCGGACCCGGATCCACCCCGAGGACGTCGATCGCATCGTCGCCGAGAGCATCGCCGGCGAGGCGTCGCAGCAGCGTTTCACGCTCGAGGCGCGCTATTTGCGGCACGACGGGCAGTGGCGCTGGCTCCGCAGCGTGTCGCAGCCGCGGCTGGGGACCGAGGGCGAGCTGGTCGGGTTCATCGGGGTCGCGACCGACATCACCTTGGCCAAGGAGGCCGAGCTCGATTTGCGCCGGCAGGTCGACGAGCATTCGCGCGAGCTGCTGATGGCGCAGGAACAGCTCCGCCAGAGCCAGAAGATGGAAGCGCTGGGCCAGCTCACCGGCGGCATCGCCCACGACTTCAACAATCTGCTGACGGTGGTCGTCGGTGGGCTCGATCTCCTAGCCAAGCGCGTCGAAGACGAAAAACTTCGCCGCTATGCCGAGAATGCGCTGGCGGCGGCCGAGCGCGGGGCGCGGCTGACGGGCCAGTTGCTCGCCTTCAGCCGGGTCCAGCGGCTCGAGGTCCGCCCGACCCATGTCGCGCCGCTGATCCACAACATGCGGCCGCTGCTCCGCAACGTGCTCGGCCCGGGGATCGAGAAGCGCTTCAACCTCGACGAGGAAATGGTCCCGGTGATGGCCGACCCGACCCAGCTCGAGGTCGCGGTCCTCAACCTCGCGATCAACGCCCGCGACGCCATGCCCGACGGCGGCGTGCTCGATTTCACCACGCGGATCGTCGACTGCGGCGGCGACCCCGAGCTCGACGACGGGCGCTATGTCGAGTTGACCATCAGCGACACCGGCACCGGCATGGCCGATGACGTCGCGGCGCGCGCGTTCGAGCCCTTTTTCACCACCAAGGAAGTGGGCAAGGGTACCGGGCTCGGCCTGTCGATGGTCTATGGCATGGCGCGGCAATCGGGCGGCACCGCGCGGATCGCCAGCGCGGCCGGCGAAGGCACATCGGTCAAAATATACTTCCGCGCCGCGGATTCCGCGGTGCTAGTCGATGCGCCCGGAGCGGCCGGCGAAGAGACCGACGCCGCCGGCGAGCGCGGCCCCGCCTCCATCCTGGTGATCGACGACGACCCCGACGTGCGCGACTTCATCGTCACCACGCTCCAGGAGCAGGGCTACAGCGTGCGCCAGGCGAGCAACGGCGAACGCGGGCTCAGGGAGGCGGCGCGCGCGGCTCCCGACCTCGTCATCCTCGATTTCGTCATGCCCGGTCTGTCCGGCTCGGAAGTCGCCAACCGGCTGCTCGCCAAACGCCCCGGCCAGCCGATCCTGTTCGTCTCGGGTTATAGCGAAACCGAGGCAGTGCGCGGCGTCGCCCCCAACGCCCCGCTGCTCGCCAAGCCATTCCGCGCCGAAGCGCTCGATAAGGCGGTCAGGAGCGCGCTCGCGCCGATTTGATCGGCCGTTCTGCTTCAGCGGGCTGGCTCGTGCTCGAAGGTCAGGCCGACGCGGACGCCGGTGCCATGGAACTTGGCGCTGTCGGCCTCGTACCAAATGCGGTTCACACCCACCATCGAGCCGACACCCCCGCCGATCGGCTGGACCCGGCGATACTCGATGTTGTTGTACTTGCCCTTTTCGGGGGTCGCCAGCCAGATGGCGTCGTGCAGCGCCGTTCCATGACCCAGCCACAGCTGATTCGAGCCGTACGGATCATCCAGCTTGGCGGTCAGCAGATGGCCCGTGCTGTCGCCGAGATGGTGGACATCGAACGCGCTGAATCGATAGCTGACCATCCCACCGCGGAAATATTACGCGGCCCCGAGCGACCATGACAGCGCATCCACGCCGCCCCAATAGCGGGCATAGCGGCCGCCGACTGTCAGCACGGTCGTCGGCGTCGCCTTGTAGCTGATGTCCTGAACCAACTAGCGGGTCACGAATACCGGCTGGTCGCTGGCAATGCTCGCCGAGGTGCGGGTGAACAGGCGCGAGTTCCAATCCTGTGCAACCGCGACGGTGACGCGGGTCGCCTTGAACTTGTCATCGCCCGCCTTGCGCGAACCTTGCGACAGACCCAGCGACAGCACGGTGCTGCCGGTGTCGATCCGAGTTTGAGCGTTGACGAAGCGGCGGCTGCCGAAGGTTCCGCTGTAGCTGAGATACTCGCCGTCAACCGGCGCGACGATCTTTTGCAGATCGGGAAGCGGGGCCGCGTGCGCCGAGCTGGCGAACACGAGCACCAGCGGCGCGCAGTGATGAAGTTTCATGATCATTTCCCCCGGTCAGTAAGCTTCGAGTTGTTGGGCTGGCCGGTATCGGCCCGATGGAAGATTCTTTTCAATCGTGCTGCGCGGCGCGAAAATCGAATCAGGCGCCACGACGCGGCCCGGCAGGACGATCACCTGAATGCCCAGCGCGGCGCGCGCGCCGATCAGGCAACCGAGCTTCTCAAGTCCCGTATCGACTGCTTCACCGGCGACCATCACCTTGACGGTCGCCTTGTCGAGCCGATGATTGGAGGTGCGCACCTGCGCGCCCAAATAGGCCCCGCGCTCGATCTTCGAATCAGCGACGAAACATTGCGGACCGATCGCCACATCTTCTTCGATGATCGCATTCTTGATCTCGGTGGCGAATCCGATGCGCGTGCCAGTGCCGATCCGGGCCGGGCCGGGCCGCGGACGATGCACAGATTGCCGATCAGGCAATCGCTGCCGATTTCGAGCGGCCGCGGCTGGCGTCGAGCACGACCCCATCGCAAAGGACGGCCGACCGATCGACGATCCGGCCCGGCGTGCTGCAGAGTCCGAACCCACGCGGCGGCGGATAGGCCGATGCCGGCAACCGCGACGAAGAACATCGGGAGAATGCTGAACAGGCCGAACCTCGTCAGCAATAAGCGCGGGTGCAACCGCATGCAGACCGAATAGCCCATGATCCACCGCCGCCAGCGAAGCCACTCTTCACGCAGCGTGTGGCATTCCTGAGGATAGACGATGCAAAAGTTGCACTGCCGGACGCGGTAGCCGCGCTCGACCAGCGTCCAGGTCAGGTCCAGATCCTCGACCTTCGTCCGATCCGACAGACCGACGGCGCGGAGGACCTCGGTACGGAACAGGCCGCAGGCACCCGAGACCAGGAACGGCGCGCCGCCCAGGATTTGCTGGAACGTGCGCTTGGCCATGATCATCGGCAGCTTCACTGTCGCGCGGATGCAAGGCAGGAGCCCACGCGTACTCAGGTCCGACGACGGCACGCCGCCGACCGCGTCAGCCCCGCGCTCGATCTCCGCCAGCAGGTAGCCGATACCGCGCGACGGCACGTCCGAATCGGAGTGAGTTGTTGAATTGAGATTTATGATTTCTGCATTAACGATCTTTGCACGGCAGCGGGGCATACGGTAAGACGGCTTGGGGGTTGTGAAGGCGTAGAGCATGGATACTGCAGACGATCCGCGATCGGGCGCGATGCATTTTCTTACATTGGCGCTGCGACTGCTCGACGAGAGCGATGCGCCCGCGGACATCGGCGCGCACGTCGACGTCGCCATCTCCCGACTTTCGGAGGTCCTAGGCCAATCCGACCAGGCGTCAAATGACGTGAGTCCGCAAGGCCAAAGCACCGCGGAAATCCGCACCTGACCCACGGATCATGTTTGCGCCTTGGAACGAATTGGCGCGCGTGCTAGTTTCTTCATGGCTCGGTCCAATGATCGCCAATGACGGCGGCAAGGAGCCATACCGTGCAACACCGCAACCGCAGTTTCCCGAATACGTCGGGAAGGGCAGTTCTTGCTGCTTCACGAGAGGGCGACCAAGCCACCTCGCCCGCCCAGCGCGAAATACTGCGTGAGCATGCCAGGCAAATTCGCGCAGCTCGCGACCTGCGGCAAGAATGTTTCGACCGAAACATATTTGGTGAACCTGCGTGGGAAATGCTCCTCGCTCTCTATGTCATCGACGGCGAACAGCGTCGGCTGAGCACGAGACAGGTTGCCAGGCTGGCAAGCCTTTCTCTTACCACCACGCTTCGCTGGCTCGATTATCTGCAGGAGCAGGATCTCGTCCTGCGCCAACCCAATCCATTCGACCATCGGGTGGTTTATACCGAATTGTCAGACAAGGGCCGGGCGGCGATGGACGCGTATCTCACGCGGAACTGCGGCCCCGATGTCTGCAAACCGGCGGCAAAGAGTGAGTCATTAGTGGATTAACGCGCCGATCCGGATCGACCGTGAAGGGTTCGGCAGGAGATCGAGGTTAGAGCGCAATCCGTCGTCCCCCACCCACTGGGACGTCCCCAAGAGAGCGCTCGCCGGCAACCATTGCCGGCGGGCGTTTTTTCCAGCCCCCACCGAACGCCTGAGCGGCGCTACACCATTAGCCGGTAGCCGACGCCGGGTTCGTTGAGGATGAGTTGCGGCCGCGACGGCTGACCTTCGAGTTTCTGGCGGAGCGCACGGATGGCGACGCGCAGATAATCGATGTGGCCGACCTGCGCGGGTCCCCACGCGGAGCGCAGGAGATGGGCATGGGTCAGCACCCGGCCGCGATGTCTGGCGAGTTCCGCCAGGACCGAGAATTCCTTGGGCGTCAGGTGAACTTCTTCACCGCCTTTCGCGACGGTGCGGCGGAACAGATCGATCGTCACGTCGCCGACGTCGATCGGGCGCTGATCGGCCTCGGGAGCGAGTTCGAGCAGATTGGAGATATGCCGTTCGAGCTTCAGCGCCTCGGACGCGATGTTCGACGCCAGCGCCTTGTCGGCCGGAGCCCCGCGCCGCAACTGCCGAGCGGCCCCGCTGATCGCGGCGATCGGCGGTCCCAGTTCCTGCCGGAACGTGGCGAGGAGGGTCGAGCGAACCCGATCGCGCTCACGCAGGCCAGCGAGCTCGCGCGCTTCGTCCTCGAGCCGAGCGCGCTCAAGGGCGAGCGCGACCTGATCGAGCAGGTTGGTGAGGAGCGGCAACTGGTCGTCATCGACCGGAGGCATGCCGTCGTCTCGCGCAAGCCCGACCGCGGCGTCGACCGAACCGGCCGAGCGGACCGCGTGGAACTGCCATTCGGCTGGCTGGATGCGCGGCGTGCCCCGGCCCGACGACTCGCCGGAATCGATCGTAAAGGCGGCGGCCGCGATGTCGCTCGGCGTTAGCCGGTTGCCGTCCGGCACCGCGGCGATCACGCGCGGCTGCGGCGCGCCGGCGACCAGCATGATGTTGCATTCGAACAGCCGGTTGAGCTCGGTGCAGGCGGTCCGCGCGATGTCCTGTTCGCTGCCGCTCGACAGCAACCGCCGGGCAAAGCCGGCGATCGTCGCGTTGCGCTCGGCATGGGTCGCGGCGACGCGCGCCTGGCTGCGAATGCCGGCGGCGAGGCGACTGGTGACCAAGGCGACGATCAGCAGCACGATGACCGTAACTACGTCGGTGGCCCGGTCCATGCGGAAGGTGTGGACCGGTTCGGTGAAGAAGAAATTGTAGGACAAAGCGGCGGCCGCTCCAGCGGCCAGGGCCGGTCCGAGGCCCCATAAAGCCGCGGCGGCGAGCACCGCGGGCAGAAAGATCATGTCGACCGGCGCCGTGCCCCAGCGCGGCGCGATCCAAAGCCCGATCAGGGTGCTCACGGCCACCATTGCGGCGGCGCCGGCGTAGCCCTCGATCGTAGTCGCGACGGAGCCATGGCGGAAGGATGTGATGGTCATGTGCGCTAATTGTGCTCGCGACAGCCCCGCGTCGAGGGGCGAAGCGCGCGATTTAACCGAACGTCCATGGCCGAATCGTCAATTCCACATGGAATCTTTATGATGGGACACCGCACATGACGCCGATGGCCGAAGCCACACCTGAACGAACGTCCGACGGCGACGCCACACCTGCGCACCACGGCCCGAAAGAAACGCTGCCGAAGCTGATGCTCGGCGCGATCGGTATCGTTTACGGCGATATCGGCACGTCGCCGCTGTACACGATGAAGGAAAGCTTTCTCGGGCCGCATCCGCTGGCGGTCGACCCGCTGCACATCTTCGGCGTGCTCAGCCTGATCTTCTGGACGCTGATGCTGATCGTCACGTTCAAATATGTCGGCGTGGCCATGCGCGCCGACAACAAGGGTGAGGGCGGATCGTTCGCCTTGCTGTCGCTGATCGCGCGCAACCTCGAAGGCAAGAAGCGGTGGACCGCGACGCTGGTTACGCTCGGGGTGCTCGCGACCTGCCTGTTCTACGGCGACGCGATGATCACGCCGGCGATCTCGGTGTTGTCCGCGGTCGAGGGACTGACGATCGTCGAGGCGCAGTTGCAACCGGTCGTGGTGCCGATCGCCATCGGGATTCTGGTCGTCCTGTTCCTGGTCCAGGCGCGCGGCACGGCGAAGGTCGGCAATCTCTTCGGGCCGGTGATGCTGCTCTATTTCGCCGTGATTGCCGCGCTCGGCATCATGAACATCGTCAAGCATCCCGAAATCATCGGCATCCTCAATCCGGAGTGGGCGGTCCGGTTCTTCCTGTACAATCCGAAGCTCGCTTTCCTCGCGCTGGGCTCCGTGTTCCTGTGCGTGACCGGGGCGGAGGCGCTGTATGCGGACATGGGGCATTTCGGCCGCAAGGCGATCAATTTCTCATGGCTGACTTTGGTCTATCCGTGCCTGGTCCTGAATTACATGGGACAGGGGGCGTTGCTGCTCGGTAATCCGCACGCGGCCACCAATCCCTTCTATTTGATGGCGCCGGATTGGGCGCGGCTACCGCTGGTCGGCCTTGCCACGATCGCGACGATCATCGCCAGCCAGGCGGTCATCTCCGGCGCATTTTCGGTCACCCATCAGGCGATCCAGCTCGGCTTCCTGCCGCGCCTGAGGACTGAGCACACCAGCGAGAAGGCCGCCGGGCAGATCTACATTCCGGCGGTCAACTGGGGATTGCTGGCGATGGTCATCATCCTCGTCCTCGGCTTCCGCCAGTCGACCAACCTGGCTTCGGCGTACGGCATCGCGGTGACGGGCACGATGCTGATCACCACCGTGATGCTCGGCGTTCTCGTGTTCCAGATCTGGAAGTGGAACCGCGTGCTTGCGACCGCGACGATCGGCACCTTCTTCCTGGTCGATCTCGCTTACTTCGCGTCGAACATCACCAAGGTGCCCGACGGCGGCTGGTTCCCGCTGCTCGTCGCGGCGGTCAGCTTCACCGTGCTGACGACCTGGGCGACTGGGCGGAGGATGATGCGCGAGCGGCTGCAGGAATCGGCGATCCCGTTGCCGGTGTTCATCAAGTCGGCGGCCGCCTCGGTCCACCGCGTCAAAGGAACCTCGGTATTCTTGTCGACATCGGCGGACACGGTTCCGGCGGCGCTGCTGCACAACCTCAAGCACAACCAGGTGCTTCACAGCCGGGTCCTGATCCTCAACGTGAAGGTCGAGGAGGTGCCCCATGTCCCGGCCGAAAAGCGGGAGGAGATCCACGACGCCGGGCAAGGATTCTATCGTGTGATCCTGCACTACGGCTTCATGCAGGATGTCGACATCCCGCGCGATCTGGCCGGCATCAAGACCTGCGGCGAGCCGTTCAACATGATGAGCACGAGCTTCTTCCTCGGGCGTCAGAAACTGATCGCGTCGAAGCGGCGCCCCGGCATGGCACGGTGGCGCGAGCGGCTGTTCGCGTGGATGCTCCAGAGCTCCGAAAGCGCGATGGAATTCTTCAAGCTGCCAACCAACCGCGTGGTCGAGCTCGGCAGCCAGCTGCAAATCTGATCGCGGCCGGGCCCAAAAAGAAAGAGGAGTGCGGGACGGGACCTGCACTCCTCCGGGAAGGTAATGGTAGTGGCAGCGAATTAGCAAAAAGCGCCTGACCCGCGAAGATATCGAAAGTTAGGGTTACGACATCGCACCGCTGGGCGCGGCTGCGGCGATACGCTATCCAACAGCCGTGGGGAGCGGGCTTCAACTTTATTCGGGGCGGGTCATCGCACTCGGGCGGCTATTGCTCGCGGTGTCGTTCCTCGGCGCGATCGCGGTCGACATCAGCCAGCCGGCCCAAGCGCCGACCCAGACCTTTACGCTGCTGATCGCTTACGTGGTATTTGCGGCGGGGATCGCGGCAGCGACGTGGAACAATTGGTGGCTCGACGCCAAGCTCGCCGGTCCCGCGCACGCGGTCGATATCGGCCTGTTCACGGTGCTCGTGCTATTGACCGAGGGCTATACTAGTCCGTTCTTCGTGTTCTTCGTCTTCGTCCTGCTCGCGGCGGCGATCCGCTGGGGATGGCGCGAGACCACGCTGACCGCGATCCTGCTGGCGATCCTCTACCTCGTCGCCGGCCTGGTCGCGGCCAAATCGAGCGTGGGCTTCCAGCTCTACCGATACATCGTCCGCACCGGGCATCTGGTGATCCTGTCGCTGATCATCATCTGGTTCGGAATCCACCAGTGGCGCGCGCGCTTCCTGTCATCGGCCGCGGATCTCCTCGCCGACCCGACGCTCGACCGTTCGCCGCTCGAGACCGGCCTATCGGCCGCAATGACGGCGTTGCACGCGACCCGTGGCATCTTCCTCTGGCTCGACGAAAGCGGCGGCTGTAAATGCGTCGTTTCGGATCCCGGCGAGCCGACGTTCGCGACGTTTAATTGTGGCGCGGCAGTCGCCCCCACGCCTCGCCCGTTCCTCTACAAAGTGGCCAAGGGACGGACGCTGACGCGCGATTCAGAGCGCAATCTCGTGGCCGGCTCGACTGGCGACGTCATCGATGGCGGCCTCACGGCCGCCTTTGGACCCGGCGAAGGCCTGGCCCTCCCGGTTCGGACCGGCACCGGCGAAGGGCAATTGTTCCTTGAAGGGATGCCTGGCCTGTCGACCGACCATATCGACCTTGGCGAACAGCTCGCGGTCGACCTGGTCGCGCATTTCCAGCGACATGCCTTGCTGCAGGCGGCGGCCGAAAGCGCCGAGGCAAGCTCGCGGATCGCCCTCGCCCGGGACCTCCACGACAGTGTCGTGCAATTCCTGGCCGGAGCAGCGTTCCGGCTCGAGGCGATGAAACGGTCCGAGGCGTCGGGCCGCAAGCTCGAGCCCGATCTGAACGAACTCAAGCAGCTGATGTTGCAGGAACAAGGCGAGTTGCGCGCGTTCGTCACCGCGCTCCGCAGCGGCTCCCGGGTCCCATTCGTGGATCTTGCGAACGACCTTCGGACGCTCACCGAGCGCTTGTCGCGGCAATGGTCGATCCAATGCGTTTTTGTCGCGGATCCGACCGAGACTCTGACCGTCCCTAGCGCCCTAAATCTCGACGCGCATCAGCTGGTGCGCGAAGCCGTCGCCAATGCCGTGCGACACGCCGAAGCCCAATCCGTCCGTGTCACGCTCGGCGGAACGCGCGAGGCGATCCACCTCGAGATGATCAACGACGGCGCAGCCTACCCCAAGCACAGTGACCAGGTCGAGCTTCCGCAATCATTGCGGGAGCGGGTCCAGCAGGCCGGGGGCGCGCTGGAAATTTCGCGGGGCATGGATGTGACCAAGCTTTCAATTTCGCTGCCGATCGCGGACCGGGGCCAATGACGCGAATCCTGCTCGCCGACGATCATCCGATGATCCGCACTGCGATCGACGTGCTGCTGCGCGACACTCGCTACAAATTGTGCGGGACCGCCGCGAACGGGACCGAGGCGCTGAGCGAAATCGGCCGCCTCAATCCCGATATCGCGTTGATCGACCTGCAGATGCCGGAAACCGACGGGATGGAGGTCGTTCGCACCTTACAGGCGCGCGACAAGGGGCCACGCATCGTCGTTCTGACGGCAGCGATCGACGATAGCTCGCTGATGGAGGCGCGCGCGCTGCGGGTGCGGGGCATCGTGCTCAAGAATTCGGACCCGGCCTATTTGCTCGAATGCCTCGACGCCGTGCGCTCGGGCAAGAGCTGGATGGACCCGGAGCTCACCGCGCGCAGCGAACAGCTGGAACAGGCCTTCGCTGGGGCGGCCCGACCGGCACTGGCGCCGCGCGAACGGCAGATCATTCGCTTCGTTCGGCGTGGGCTGCGCAACCGCGAGATCGCCAAGGAGCTTGGGGTCACCGAAGGCACGGTGAAAGTCTATCTGCACGCGGTGTTCGAGAAGCTTAAGGTGAGCTCGCGGACCGAACTCGCGATCCGCGCCGATGAATTCCTGGCCGAGAGCTTTTCGAAGAACTGAGGCCGTCTCGGCCGGGCGGTCAGCCCGCCATGCGCTTGGCGCGCAGACCGACGACCATCTCGTTCGCCCGTTCGTAACTCAGCGGCTTGCCGAACAGATAACCCTGGATGGTGTCGCAGCCGAGATCGCGCATGCGCTCGAAATCCTCGGCGGTCTCGACGCCTTCGGCGGTGATCGACATGCGGAAGCTCTTGGCGAGCTGGACGATCGACTGGATGATCGCGACGTTTTCGGGCCGCGAACCGGCCTCGCGGACGAAGCTGCCATCGATCTTCAACTTGTGGAACACGGCCTTGTTCAGATAGCCGATCGACGAATAGCCGGTGCCGAAATCGTCGAGCGCAATGCCGACGCCGAGCGCGCGGAGGCGCTTGAGCGTGTCGAGGGTCGCGCCATTGTCACCGAGGAACACGCCTTCGGTGACTTCGAGCTCGATCCGGTTGCCGGGCAGTTTGTAACGGGCAAGCGCCTCGCTGACGGTGTTCGGCAGCGCCGGCAGAACAATTTGCTTGGGGCTGATATTGAGCGCCACCGTGATCGGCTCTGGCCAGGTCGCGGCGGCGCGGCACGCCTCGTCGATCACCCATTCGCCGATCACCGGCATCAGACCGCTCTCCTCGGCGACCGGGATGAACACGTTGGGCGGGACGAAGCCACGCTGCGGATGGTTCCAGCGGATCAGCGCCTCGAACCCGATCAACTTCTGAGTCTTGGCATTGACCAGCGGCTGGAAGGCCAGATGGAACTGGTTGGACGCGATCGCCTGGCGGAGATCGCTTTCGAGCCGCATGCGATCGTCCTGCACCGACTGGAGCTCGGACGAGAAATAGCGCGCGCAGCCACGGCCCGCGTCCTTCGCCTGATAGAGCGCGAGGTCGGCCTTGAGGATCAAATCGTCGACCGTCGCGCCGTCAATCGGACCGAAGGCGCTGCCGATCGACACACCGATGCTGATCTCGGTCTGATCGACGACATACGGCTCCTTGATCGCCTGGATGATGCGGTCGGCGAGGGTCTCGACCTTGCGCCGGCTCTGCGCGTCGGTGACTACGATCGCGAATTCGTCGCCGCCCATGCGGCCGACATGGCCGTCGGCGGCAACTTCGTCGACCAGGCGCTTGGCGACCGCGCGGAGCACCGCATCGCCTTTGGGGTGGCCGAAGGTGTCGTTGACCGGCTTGAAGCCGTCGAGATCGAGAAACATGATCGCGCACGGCACATTGCCACTGGTCGCCGAGCGCAAGGCTTCGCCCAGCAGCTGGCGGACCCGGCCGCGATTGGGCAGTCCCGAGAGGACGTCGACATTGGCAAGGTGGGTCAGGCGCTCCTGCGTCTGGCGGATTTCCGTGACGTCCGAACCGACCCCGCGGAAGCCTTCGAAGCGGCCGGCGGTATCGACGATCGGGTCGCCGGCGATCGAGATCCAGCGTGATCCGCGCGCGGTCGTGAGCTCCATTTCGAGCGAGTTGAAGGGCTGCTTTTCGAGCAGCACCCGGCCAAGCTCGGCATGACCGCCGAGCAACGAGGGAAGCGAATGGCCGATCAGCTGTCCGGCAGGCTTGCCGAGCAACGCGCTCATCCGCGAGCTGATGTAGGTTACGCGGTTGTCGCCATCGACCTGCCACAGCCAGCCCACGCCGCGCTGCTCATATTCCTGCAGCAACAGGCTTGCGCTCTCGCTTTGGCTGCCGACGTCGGCATTGGTCTTGAGCTGGTGAAAGGCCCAGCGCGCGACCGCCAGGACGCCGAAAATGGCGACGCCGAGCGTGAACAGGATCGACAGCATATGCTGGAACGGGACCGTCTTGTGTCCGATCAGGAGCGATCCCCCGACCCCGAGCGTGAACGCGACCATCCACGTGGTCGCGCAGATGGGAATGACGACCAGGCCGAGCGCGCCGACCCCGAGGCCGGCCATGATCGAGGCGGCGATCACCTGGGTCCCCGGATCGAGCGAGGCAAAGGAATAGAGCGGTAGGCTGAGCCAGATCGCCGCGCGCAGCGCGACTTCGCCGACCAGCAGCCAGGTCGGCACCCGGCGGCCCGATCGTCCGACGCAGGTAATCGACTGATGCCGGGCAAGATGCAGCGCGGCCAAATTGACCACGCCGACCGCCAATACCCACGGCACCAGCCACTCGGAGGCGACGACGCCCCACAGGTTGGCGAGCATCATTAACGAAGCGACGATATTGGCCGCGGCGAAGAAGGGCGCGAGCTGGGCGCGCGAAATCAGCTGGACGTCGCGCAGCGGCGAACTTCCCGTCTCGGCCTCCCGATTCGTGAGACCTGCCGATTCACCGCCCGGAAGCCGGGCCGAAATCAAGCGCTTATAGCGATCTGGTGCTTCGTACATCCGCCCACGGTTTCCACTTGTGGAGAGCGGGTTAGACGAAGAGAGTTGAAGCGCGGTTAAGGGCACGCATTTAATCGCTTCCGTTCGTCGTATCGGCGAAGCCGGAGATTCGGCGCCGGGCGTAGGGTGGTAGGGCGCTGACCGCTGCCCTATATCCCCGGTGATGGCGACGGACAGCGCGACCCTCGACGAGCGGGCCACGATACGGCGGCGCGCAGCTCCGGCGGAGGCGCCTGAGATTCAGTCGCCGGCGGCGCCGATCGCGCGCGGTATCGGGCTCGACCAGCCGTTCTTCGACGACAAGAACCGCGCTTTCTGGCTCCTCCAGTCGATTGGCTGGAGCGGCTATTTCTTCCTTCGCACGATCTCCGGCTTCGCCAACAGCAAGGGCTGGATTTTCCTCGTCCACACGCTGCTGCTGACCGCGACCGGCTATTCGCTGACCTTACTGATGGCTTCGCTATTCCGGCGGCTGATTACGCTGCGGCCAGCGCTGACGCTGGCGCTGTCGCTTGCCGCCGTGGTCCTCGCCTCGATTGCCTTTTCGGTGATCGAGACGTGGAGTGTTTCGACCTTCCTCAATCCGAATTTTCAGCCCGAAGGAGTCGGCTATCTCGGCGCGATCCTGCTCGACTTCGCACTGCTCGCGGCGTGGACTGCTTTATATTATGGAATCAATTACTTCCTGCTGCTCGAGGAGCAGATCCGGCAGCGCGAGCGGCTCGAGAGCCAGGCGTCGAGCGCGCAGTTGGCGATGCTCCGCTATCAGTTGAACCCGCACTTCCTGTTCAACACGCTGAATTCGATTTCGACCCTGGTGCTGCTCAAGCAAACCGAGCGGGCCAATGCGATGCTTGCGCGCCTGTCATCTTTCTTGCGCTATACGCTGGCCAACGAGCCGACCGCCAAAGTCACGCTGGCGCAGGAGGTCGAGACCCTGAAACTCTACCTCGAAATCGAGAAGATGCGCTTCGAGGACCGGTTGCGGCCGCATTTCCGGATCGAATCCGAGACGATCGGCGCGCGCCTGCCGTCGCTGTTGCTCCAGCCGCTGATCGAAAATGCGATCAAATATGCAGTCACCCCGGCCGAAAACGGCGCCGACATCTGGATTACCGCGCAGCGCGAAGGCCAGGCGGTGCGCATCGAAGTCGCCGACAATGGCGACGGCGAAGGCGCGGAATTAGCGGCCAGCCCGTCGACCGGCGTCGGACTGGCGAACATTCGCGACCGTCTGGCGCAAGCCTATGGCGCATCACACCGATTCGAGACGAAACAGAACGAACGGGGCGGGTTTAGCGTTATCGTAGAAATTCCCTTTGAAACCGGAGACACCGCCTGATGAGCATCCGGACCATTTTGGTCGACGACGAACCCCTCGCCACCCAGGGCTTGCAACTCAGGTTGCAGGCGCATGAAGACGTCGAGATCGTCGCGACCGCCGCCAACGGACGCGAAGCCATCCGCCAGATCAAGACCAACAAGCCCGACCTTGTCTTTCTCGACATCCAGATGCCGGGTTTCGATGGATTTTCGGTCATCCAGGGGCTGATGGACGTCGAGCCGCCGCTGTTCGTGTTCGTCACCGCTTATGGCGACCATGCATTGCGCGCGTTCGACGCCCAGGCAGTCGATTATCTGATGAAACCGGTCGACGAGGATCGCTTGGCGGCAACCCTGGACCGGGTTCGCCAGCGGCTGAACGAGATGCGCAGTGCGGACGAGGCCGAACGGCTCAAGGAAGTCTTGGCTGAACATGCGCCCGAAGCCGCCGAGGAGCTGGCCGACGCGGCGCCGGAGGGCCATGCCGCGAACCGCTTCGAGAAAATGATCAACATCAAGGACCAGGGGCAGATCTTCCGGGTCGATGTCGACACGATCGAACGGATCGACGCGGCGGGCGATTACATGTGCATCCAGACGGGCGACAACACCTTGATCCTGCGCGAAACCATGAAGGATCTCGAAAAGCGGCTCGATCCGCGCCGCTTCCAGCGCGTCCACCGTTCGACCATCGTCAACCTCGACCTCGTCCGGCAGGTCAAGCCGCATACCAACGGCGAGTGCTTTCTGGTGCTCGATTCCGGGGCGCAGGTGAAGGTTTCAAGGTCGTACCGCGATGTCGTCGCGAGGTTCGTCCACTAACCTTTGAATTCAGACCGCGGCGGGAAGCCGCACCGTCACGCTCGTTCCCTCGCCAACGATGCTCTTGATTTCGAGCGTTCCGCGGTGGCGCTCGACGATATGCTTGACGATCGCCAGGCCGAGCCCGGTGCCGCCGGATTCGCGGCTGCGCGCCGCGTCGACGCGGTAGAAGCGTTCGGTCACGCGCGGCAGATGCTCGCGCGCGATCCCCGGCCCGCGGTCGGCAACCGTTACCGCGACCCAGCCATGCTGGCGGATGGCGGAAACGCGGATTTTCGATTCCGGCTTGTCGCAGCCGTAGCGGACGGCATTGATCAACAGATTGTCGAACACCTGCGTCAGCTGCGCCGCGTCACCGCGGACGGTCGGCAGGTTGGACGAAAGATCGACGACGAATTCGCAGCCGACTGCGCCGCGCACAAGGCCGGCGCTGGCAATGGCCATTTCGATGATTTCAGTGAGCGACACGGTTTCATCCGGCGCGACGAAGCGATCCGCCTCAATCCGCGACAAACTCATTAGATCTTCGATGATGCGCAGCATTCGCCGTGCTTCATCGCGAATGGTCGCGCCGAACCGGGACGTGAGCTCGGGTGAGAGGTCGTCCTGGTCGGCCAGGGTTTCGGCATAGCCGAGCACCGCGGACAGCGGCGTGCGCAATTCATGACTAGCGTTGGCGACGAAATCGACGCGCATCTTCTCGGCCGAAACCGCAGCCGAGCGGTCGATCATACGCAGCAGAACCGCATGACCCTTGAGGCGGCGGACGATCAGGTGCCACGAGCGCCCCATCTCGCCAATCCCGGTGACCTCGATCTCACCGTCCCGCGCCGACTGGATGTGCTCGAGCGCCTGGGGATGCCGGATGGCGAGGCGCACGTCACGGTTCTCAATCCGGTTGCCGAGAAGCCTGAGCGCAGGTGCGTTGGCGAGGCGGATGATGCCCCGTTCGACGATCAGCGCTGGCTCGTCGATCGCATCGACCAGGGCACGCGTGGCTGAATCCGCTTCCGGCATGCCGCCATCACTAGCCGATTGATGAGCGAGAACCATATCCGATAAGCCAGTGGCCCCCTCGTCGATGAAACGAGGGGGCCGCCTTTCGAGCCGAAGGGGAGAGGGACCGAAAGGCTGGCTTAGAAGTCGATCTGGGCGCGCATCGTGACGACGTCGCTGTTGAACTTGCGCTTGTTGACCGGGTCGGTCAGGTCGTCGCTCAGCGCGTTGCGCGGACCGCCGGTCACGTTGATGTGCGAATATTGAGCCATGAAGCGGACGTAGTCGGTGGGGTTCCAGATCCCGCTGACCTGATACGCGACCTGCTTGCCGCCGTTGACGTAGAACGGTGCGGCAAGCGAGGCCGATGCCCCGTCGACGTCGTCGTTGAGGTTGAGGTAGTCGACACGCCCGTTGATCTGGAAGGCGCCCCAGCCACCGTCGTTGAACGGATGCAGGACCTTCACCCGGCCGAAGCTGCCGCTCTTGTAGGCACGGGTCTCGCCAGTGAGGTAAAAGCCGAGTTCCGCATATCCGCCCCAGAAGCTCGGATCGCCGTTAAGCGCGGTTCCGTTCGGCGTAGTGTTGGTGGTCGGGTCCAAGTTGATCGCGGTCTGCTCCGCCGACGTGTAGGTGCCGTTTACCCAAACCTTCTGGGCTTCCGCAGCGAAGTGAAACTGCTTCATGATCGCGGCGACCTCGAGGCCGGCGATATCGTCGCCCTTGGCCGAGAGAGCGCCCGTGCTGACGAAACGCTGATCGGTGAGCTGGGTCATCGGGCGTGACTGGTAGTTGCGGCTCTGCGCTTCCTTCTTGTTGACCCGGTGCTCGTAGTTCGCGCCAAGGTGCAGCCGAATGTTGCCGAGCGTCGGCGAGTAAACGCCGCGGATGGCCGCGTCCCAACCGGTACGATTGAAGTCGTTAGCGTTCATTTCCTCGCTGAAGATGCCGGCCTGGAAAACCCATTGGTCGGCCTTCTTGTCGTTAGCGACGAGTGCGGCGCCGATGCGACGGTTGTGACTGAACGCATCGGTGATGCCGGCGCGTTCCATGAACGAGGTGTACTTCGAGCTGGTCATCGTCTCGAGACTGGCGAACGGATAGAAATATCCGATCTGGGCCGTGAGCGGCGAGCTCTTGAAGTCGTAAGCGAGCAACACGTCCTCAAAGTCGACAGTCGCCTGAGCGAAGTTGAACTCGGCGCTGTAGCGGAAGCCGCCCGGAAGCGAGCCGTCCGCGCCGATGGTTAGACGACGTGCCCGCGTATTCCAGCCGAGGTTTCCGAAGTTGAGACCGGCAACGGTGCCGCGGCGCTCGTCGCCATTGGGGAAGCCGACGAAGCCAGCGTCATATTGCAACAGGCCCTTGGGCTTGAAGCTGAATCCAGCGTCCTTGTCGTCGTACTGAGGTCCGCCCTTCCACGACGGCGTGGTCTTCACCATCGACGTCTTCATCTGCTCGATCGAGTTTTGCAGGGCCTCGATCTGCTGCTGCATCAGCTCGATCTTGGCCGATGCTTCGTCGACCGCCTGGGCGTTGGCGATCGTCGCGTCGGCCGCCGCGTCCGACGGATCGGGCTCGGTCGGCTCCGGGGCCGCGTCGGCGGCGGGCGGTGCGGTCTGTGCAAAGGCCGGTGCGGAAATGCAGATCGCGCAGCCAGCGAGGAGCGCGGAAACGAGCTTCAACTTCATGTTCTAATCCTTTTCCCCCGCCTCATTTCGAGGCCCTGGGCGCCCGTCCCCCACGGAGAGACGGGTGCTTATTCACTATCGATGATGGTCGGACGCTACTTGAGGCTGGCCAGGTTGAGCGGCGCCAGCGCGCGCGCCGACTGCTGGCTGCGCGCACGGATATTGTTCGGCGACGAGATCAGGCCGGCACGAAGCAAATAGCCGTTCGGACCGAACGCGCTCTCCTTGGTAAACTCCGCAGCATAAGCCCGGACCGCCGGGATCGCGTTAGCGTGCGCGTTCTTGATGTAGATGTAGAGCGGTCGCGCGCCAGGATATTTGAATGCGCTGATCGTCTGATAGGTCGGAACCACGCCATTGATCGGCAGGCCCTTCACGCGGGAAGCATTCTCTTCGAGATAAGAGTAGCCGAAGATGCCGATCGTGCCCGGATTGGCCTCGATCTTCTGGACGATGAGGTTGTCGTTTTCACCGGCCTCGATGTAGCCGCCGTCCTCACGCATACCGGTGCAGACGGCTTTGTACTTGTTCTCGTCGGCCTTCTTGAGCGCGGCCATGCCGGGGTTGGAGTCGCAACCCGCGGTCATGATCAACTCACCGAGCGCGTCGCGCGTGCCGCTGGTCGGCGGCGGTCCGTAAACGCGGATCGGGAGGTTCGGCAGCTTGGCGTTGACGTCACGCCAGGTCTTGGCGCGGTTCGGCTTGCCGAAAGGCGTCTTGGCGAGCGCCAGATAAACATCGCGCGTGGTGAGATTGGGGATCGGCGTGCTGGTCGCCGTGGCGAAAGCGATGCCGTCAATGCCGACCTGGATCTCGGTGATCTGGGTGACGCCGTTCGCGGCGCAAGCCTTGGCTTCCGAAGCCTTCATCCGGCGCGAGGCGTTCTCTACATCGGGGAAGCGCTCGCCGACGCCGGCGCAAAACAATTTCATGCCCGCGCCCGTTCCGGTCGATTCGATGATCGGCGTGCCGAGCCGCGGATTGGCGCGCGCAATGCGCTCCGCGACGATCTTGGCGAACGGATAGACGGTCGAAGAGCCGACAGCGCGCATCTGCGTGCGGGCCTCGGCAGTCGTGGAAATACAGAGCGCCATCACCGCGGTCGCGGCGAGGCCAAGTGCTTTCAAATACATTGTTGCTACCCCGAAATTACGGACGGGATCAGGCCGTCCAGCGAGTCTTCTGCTAGAGGCGGCAAGCGACAGCGAATTGACTTTATTGTTTCAGTTTCGTGACGATTCAGGCTTCGGCGTCGAGCGAATAGCCAGCCGAGCGCACGGTCCGAATGAGGTCGTCACGGCCGGCGCCGTTGAGCGCCTGACGCAGGCGCCGGACGTGCACGTCGACGGTGCGCGTGTCGATGTCGGGATCGTGCGACCAGACCGCGTCGAGCAGCCGTTCGCGCGAAAACACCCGCCCGGGATGTTCGAGGAAATGCTTGAGCAGCCGGAACTCGGTCGGGCCGAGCGCGACCTGCTCGCCGCTGCGCCGCACGCGATGCGCGGCGACGTCCATTTCGAGATCGGCATAAGCGAGCTGCTCGCCGGCCAACGCGGGCCGGACCCGGCGGAGGACCGCGCCGACCCGCGCGACCAGTTCGCGCGGACTGAACGGCTTGGTCACATAATCGTCGGCGCCGGTCTCGAAGCCGCGAATTCGGTCGCTCTCCTCGCCGCGCGCGGTGAGGATGATGATCGGCGTGTTGGCGCTGGTCGCCCGACGGCGCAGGCGGCGGCACACTTCGATCCCGCTGATGCCCTCGATCATCCAGTCGAGCAGGATGATGTCGGGCTTGATCTCGTCGACCAGGATCAGCGCTTCCTCGCCGTCGCCGGTGCGGGTAACCGCGTAGCCGGCGCGCTCGAAATGAAAGGTGACGAGATCAGCGAGCGCTCGATCGTCTTCGACCAACAGGAGGCGCTTGATGTTCGTCATGACATTCACTTCGCCGACTTGCCCGGCCTATCCGCCATGTGTTGGCCGGTCGCGGCATAATAAACCATCTCGGCGATATTGGTCGCGTGATCGCCGACCCGCTCGAGATTCTTGGCCACGAACAGCAAATGCGCGGACTGTCCGATATTATGGGGGTTTTCCATCATGTGCGTGAGCAGCGCGCGAAAGATCGTATCGTAGAAATCATCGACGGCATCGTCGCGCTCGCACACGCGCACGGCGGCCTCGGCATCGCGTTCGACGAAGGCGTCGAGCACGTCGTGGACCATGCTGGTGGCGAGCCGCGCCATCTCCGGAAGCAGCGACAGGGGCTCGATCTTCGATGCGCCCTCGAGAAGCGGAACGCGCTTCGAGATGTTCTTCGCATAATCGCCGATACGCTCGACCACGCCCGAAATCTTGAGGGCCGCGACGACATCGCGCAGGTCGCCGGCCATTGGCGCGCGCAGCGCGATCAGCTGGACCGCGCGCCGCTCGGTCTCAATCTCGAGCACATCGAGTTTCTTGTCGTCGGCGACGACCCGCTCCGCGCCCTCGGTATCGCGCTGGATGAGACAGCGCATGGCCTCGCCGATCGCGTGTTCCGCGAGGCCGCCCATCTGGCTGATGAGCGCGCGCAGGCGATCGATATCTTCGTCGAACGCCTTGAGCGTATGTCCGCCGGTTTGCTGCTGCATTGCTTTGCTCCGATCAGCCGTAGCGGCCGGTAATGTAATCCTGAGTCCGCTGCTGGCTCGGGTTCGTGAAAATCTCGCTGGTCTTACCATATTCGACTAGCTCGCCGAGGTGGAAGAACGCGGTGCGCTGCGACACGCGCGCTGCCTGCTGCATGTTGTGCGTGACGATCGCGATCGCGTAGCGGCCGCGCAGTTCGTGGATCAATTCCTCGATCTTAGCGGTGGCGATCGGGTCGAGCGCCGAGCACGGCTCATCCATCAGAATGACCTCGGGATCGACGGCGATGGCGCGGGCGATGCACAGCCGTTGCTGCTGGCCGCCCGACAGCGCGGTGCCGCTTTCTTCCAGGCGATCCTTCACTTCGTCCCACAGGCCGGCGCGCCTGAGCGATTTTTCGACGATCTGGGCGAGATCAGCCTTGGATGTCGCGAGGCCGTGGATGCGCGGCCCGTAGGCGACATTCTCGAAGATCGACTTGGGGAACGGGTTCGGCTTCTGGAAAACCATTCCGACCCGGGCGCGAAGCTGGACGACGTCCATTCCCGTGCTCATGATGTCCTCATTGTCGAGCGTGATCTTGCCTGTCACGCGCGCCGATGGAATCGTGTCGTTCATCCGGTTGAGACAGCGCAGGAAGGTCGATTTGCCGCAGCCCGAGGGTCCGATGAACGCCGTCACCAGATCTTCGTAGATCTTGATCGACACGCCCTTGAGCGCTGGCTTGTCGCCATAGGACACCGCGACATCTTCCGCGCGCATCTTGGGCTCACGGTTCGGATCGAGCGCCTGTGCCGGTTCGATCTTGGCCTCGTCCGAAACATTGATCCGGGGCGCGTGCAGCGGCGCCTCCTCCGGCTCGGTCACGGGTGTGGTTGAGGTCATCGGCGTCTTCTCTTTCATATCCATCACCAGCGGCGCTCGAAGTGGTTGCGAAGGTAAATTGCGAAGCCGTTCATCACGAGCATGAACAGCAACAGGACGATGATCGCCGCGCTGGTCTTTTCGACAAAACCGCGATCGACCTCGTCGGACCACAGGAAAATCTGCACCGGGAGCACGGTCGCGGGAGCGGAGATCCCGGTCGGCGGAGCGGCGATGAACGCGCGCATGCCGATCATCAGCAGCGGCGCCGTCTCACCGAGCGCGCGCGCCATGCCGATGATCGTGCCGGTCAGGATGCCGGGCAGCGCGAGCGGGAGCACGTGATGGAACACGACCTGCATCTTGGACGCGCCGACGCCGAGCGCCGCATCGCGGATCGACGGCGGAACCGTCTTGATCGCGTTGCGGCCGGCGATGACGATGACCGGCATGGTCATCAGCGCCAGCGTCAGGCCGCCGACCAGGGGTGCCGAGCGCGGCAAGTCCATGATGTTGAGGAACACGGCAAGGCCGAGCAGGCCGAAGATGATCGAAGGCACCGCCGCGAGGTTGTTGATCGACACCTCGATCGCGTCGGTCCAGCGGTTGCGGGCCGCGAATTCCTCGAGATAGACGGCGGCCAGAACCCCGACCGGGAAAGCGAGGCCGATCGTCACCAGGATGGTGAGGAAGGTCCCCTTGAGTGCGCCCCACACGCCGACGGCTGACGGGTCGGTCGAGTCCGACTGCGTGAGGAACTCCATGTTGAACGCGCTGCGCAGCGCGTTCCTGGACTTGAGCACATTGACCAGCTGCTCGCTCGCGGCATCCGCGTCATGCTTGGCCGCGACATCGACCTTGCCGCCGACGGGCAGCCACAGCGTCGGCGCGCCAGTCAGGATATTGGGATCGGCGACAATCTTGCGGGTCAGGACGTTGACCGCCGCATCCCCGAACATCTCCGCCGCGTCGGGACCGTAAGCTGCGGTGGCCGCCTGCGAAATCGCGGTCTCGAGGTCGGCCGATGCGACCGTTTGGGCGGCGTCGGGCCCGCGCAATGTCGCCGGGTCGAGGAACAGGCTCGACTTGGCGAAATCGATCGGCAGCGCGGCCTGATATTGGACGAACCCGCCAAGGCCTTTCGAGCCCATGCTGACCAGCAGGAACGCGAGGAACAGCACCGATATGCTGACCGCGGCAAAGCCGAATGCGCGAAAGCGCCGTTCCGACGCGTAGCGCCGGCGCACCCGTTTGTGCATTTCCGGTTCGGTCCAGCGCGTCGGGGCGGAGCTACTCATATTGTTCCTGGTACCGCCGCACGATGTGCAGCGCGATGAGGTTGAGGAGGAGCGTGATCAGGAACAGCGCGAGGCCGAGCGCGAAGGCGGCGAGCGTCTTGGCGCTGTCGAATTCCTGATCGCCGGTCAGCAGCTGGACGATCTGAACGGTGACGGTCGTGACGCTGGCGAACGGGTTGGCGGTAAGGTTCGCGGCAAGCCCCGCGGCCATGACCACGATCATCGTCTCGCCGATCGCGCGGCTGACCGCGAGCAGGATGCCCCCCATCACGCCCGGAAGCGCGGCCGGCAGAAGCACCCGGCTGATGGTCTCTGACTTGGTCGCGCCCATCGCCAGGCTGCCGTCGCGCATCGCCTGCGGGACCGCGGCGATCGAGTCGTCGGCCATCGAGCTGATGAACGGAATGATCATGATACCCATGACCGATCCGGCCGCGAGGGCGCTCTCGCTGCTCGCCGAAGTGACGCCGAGCGCGATCCCCAGGCTGCGGACCATCGGGGCGACGGTCAGCGCGGCGAAATAGCCATAGACGACGGTCGGGACGCCGGCGAGAATCTCGAGGATCGGCTTGAGCCAGGTGCGCACCCGGGGATGCGCATATTGGGTCAGGTAGATCGCGCTCATCAGGCCGAGCGGGATGGCCACGACCATGGCGATGATCGCGCCGATAAAGAAGGTCCCCCACAGCAGCGGAATCGAACCGAATGCGCCCGACGAACCGGCCTGGTCGGCCCGGATCGCGGTCTGCGGGCTCCATTCGAGCCCGAAGATGAACGAAGTCGCCGGATACAACCTGAAAAAGCGCAGGCTTTCGAACATCAGCGAGAGCAGAATGCCGAGGGTCGTCAGGATCGCGATCAGCGAGGCCGCGAACAGCACGACCATGAACCACCGCTCGACCCCGGTGCGGGCGCGGAATTGCGCGGAGGTGCGGCGCGAGGCGAGGACGGCGGCGACGAGTGCAACGAGCAACGTGGCCGCGCCGCCCATCAAAGCGAACCGGCTCTGTTCCTTGACGATGCGCGGGGCGAGCGTCGAGGATTCGGGATTGAAGCCCTGCGCCCGCTCGCCGCTCGCAATCTCGCGCGCTTCCGACAGGATCGAATCGCGCTGCATTTCGACCGTCGGCAGCGCGCGGCCTTCGGGCGATGCCAGCACCGCCTGATCGACCAGCCGCGATTGCATCGGCGCCCAGGCGGCGAGCAGCAGCAACGCTGGGATCGCCGCCCACAGCGCGACATACGCGCCATGATAGCTCGGGAGCGAATGGAGGCGGCCGACCGTGCGAAGCCGGCGGGCGCGGCCGAAGCCGAGCCAGCCGGCTCCGAACGCGACGATCAGGATCGCCAGCAGCGCCAGACCGAGACTCATTGTCTCCCGCCCATCACGCCTATTTCAACGTGCTCGGATCGAGCGGTTTGAGCTCGGTCGCCTGGGTCGCGGCGGCGGTCGCATCGGTGCCGCCGAACGGCACCAGGCCGATGCGCTCGAGCGGACCGCCCTTGCTCCACATTTTCGCGTATTTCGCGACGAAATCGCGGAGCTTGGGCTTGGCCTGCAAATGCTCGCCCTTGATGTAGACATAGAGCTTGCGCGCGCCCGGATAGGTCAGGTTGGCGATGGTCTCTTCACTCGGCGTGATTCCGGTGATCTGGACCGGACGAACCTTGTCGGCATTCTCGTCGAGATAGGAGAAGCCGAGGATGCCAAGCGTGCCCGGATCGGCGGCGACCTTCTGGACCATGAGATTGTCGTTCTCGCCGGCTTCGACGTAGGCGCCGTCCTCGCGAATCTTGGTGCAATAATCCTTGTGCTGGTCCTCATTGCTCTTGGCCAGCGCCTTCATCGCCGGATCGGTGTCGCAGCCCTTGGTCAGATAAAGATCGGCGAGGCTGTCGCGCGTGCCCGAGGTCGGCGGCGGGCCGAGGACCCGGATCTTGATCGCCGGAAGCGACGGATTGACGTCCTTCCAGGTCTGCGCCTTGTTCGGGCCCTTGCCGAACGGATTGGCGGCAAGCGCCTTGTAGATATCGGCCTGGGTCAGGTTCATCGCCGGGCCGCCGTTCGCTTCGATAATCGTCAGGCCGTCGATCCCGACTGGAACTTCGATGATCGACTTGACGCCGTTCTGCACGCAGGTGTCATATTCGCTCCTCTTGATCGCGCGCGAGGCGTCCTCAATGTCGGGATGCTGACCGCCGACGCCGGCGCAGAACAGTTTCATGCCCGCGCCCGTGCCGGTCGATTCGACCGTGACATTGAGCCCCGGATTGGCGCGCATGAAATCCTCGGCCACCGCCTTGGTGAACGGATAGACGGTCGATGAGCCGACGATGTGGATATCGTTGGTCGATCCGCCGCCAGCCCCGGATTTCGGACCGCAGGCGGCAAGCAACGCCACGAACGGCAACGCGATAACGATCCTTTTCACAGGCCTCACTCCCTCTTTTCGGATGCGCTTCTCGCCCGGCCCTAGCGGCGGTTCCGCGAACTTTGTGTGACAGGTTTGTTGCGGTTTTGTGACAGCGATTGCGAGTCTGCCCGGACGCGCCTAGGCGCCGGGCCATGGCGACCAATTTCGAAACTTTTGCCGCGCTGCACGTGCCCGGCGATCCGATCATCCTTTACAACATCTGGGACGTCGGGAGTGCGCTCACGGTCGTGCGCGCCGGAGGCAAGGCGCTGGCGACCGGAAGCCACCCGGTCGCGGACGCCAATGGCTGGCCCGACGGTCAGAATGTGCCGATCGACTTCGCGCTGGCCAATGCGGAGCGGATCGTCGCCGCCGTCGATGTCCCGCTCACCGTCGATTTCGAAGGCGGCTATGGCAGCGAGCCCGACGAGGTCGGGCATAATGTCGCGCGGCTGGCTGCGACCGGCGCGGTCGGGTGCAATTTCGAAGACCAGGTGATTGGCGGAGAGGGCCTCCACCCGCTCGACCTCCAGGTTCGCAAGATCGCCGCGATCCGTAAAGCGGTCGGCGATCAATTCTTCATCAACGCCCGGACCGATTTGTTCCTCAAGACCCAGACCTATGACGATGCGTTGATCGACCAGGTGGTCGAGCGCGGCAAGGCCTTCGCCGACGCCGGCGCAAGCGGCTTCTTCGTGCCGCGGCTGGCTGACCCCAGCCAGATCGAGCGCATCGTGCGCGAAATGCCGCTGCCCTTGAATGTCATCGCGTTCCCCGGCGCTCCGGACAAACAAGTCTGGGCGGACGCAGGCGTGGCCCGGATTAGCCACGGGCCCTTCCCGCATCGGGCATTGATGGCCAAGTTCGAAGAGATGGCGAGAAACGCCATAAGCTGAGCTTGGGTGTTGGCCGCAAGATTTTAGAAGCCGGACGCGACCTCAACCGCCAAAGGAGCTCGCCCAGCAGGAGGCCAAGGCCATCATGAGCAAGTTTGAGGATTTCGCGAAACTCCACGTCGCCGGCGAGCCGCTGGTGCTGTTCAACGCGTGGGACGCGGGCAGCGCGGCCGCGGTCGCGAAATCGGGAGCGAAGGCGATCGCCACCGGCAGCGCGTCGGTCGCGATGGCCAACGGCTTCGGCGATGGCGAGGAAGTCCCGATCGAGTTCGCGCTCGGCAACGCCGGGCGGATCGTGAAGGCGGTCGAACTGCCCGTCACCGTGGATTTCGAAGGCGGTTATGCGACCGACTCGGACGGCCTGACCGCCAACGGCCGGCGGCTCGCCGCGACCGGGGTCATCGGCTGCAATTTCGAGGATCAGGTGGTCGGGACCGACCACCTCTACGACATTGCCGACCAGCAGCAGCGGATCGCGGCCCTCCGCGCCGGAGTTGGCAGCGATTTTTTCATTAACACGCGAACCGATTTGTTCCTGAAAGCCAAGCCCGAGACCCATGACGAGGCGCTGGCCGACCAGGCGATCGAGCGTGGCGCGGCCTATGCGGCCGCCGGCGCCAACGGCTATTTCATTCCCGGGCTAGCGAACCTCGAGCTGGTCGAGCGGATCTGCCGCGCCGTCCCTATCCCGGTCAACGCCATGCACCTGCCGGGCGGTCCAACCCGGGCAGGCTGGGCCGGCGCCGGGATCGCCCGGGTGAGCCACGGCCCATTCCCGTTCATGGAGATGCAGGCGTGGCTCACCGCCGAAGCTGGCGCGGCGCTCCCCTAGGCGCGGCGCATCCGCCACCAACGCGTCGGCGGACCTGACTTCAGCACCGTCTTGCGGAACATGCTGGCGCCGACCTTCAGGATCAGCGCGACCCACAGTACCTGCCAGGCGATCGCCGCGAGATGCGGCCAGATGCCAGGCGACTGAGCGGCGCGCGCGACCATCGCCAGCGGCGACGATAAAGGAAAGGCTTGCGCGGCGAGCGCCAGACCTGAATTCGGCGACGCAACCGCGGCCGCGGCGAAGCCGAAGATCAGCATCTGGCCGAAGGTCACCGGCATCGACAGGGTCTGGACTTCGCGCACCGTCGCGGCCTGCGCGCCGATGGTCAGGAACACCGCCCCGAGCAGCAGGTAGTTCATGGCGAAATAGACGACGACGAGCGCCAGGAACGCCGGCCAGCCTGTCGCCGGCGTGGGCAGCGCCGCAAGGCCCTTGAACGACGCGAGCACCGCCGCTCCGGCCGCGGTCCACACGATCAGGCCGAGGACCGAGGCGGCGAGCATGGCGAACAATTTACCGACGAACAAAGATTCGATCGGCACGGCGGCGGCCACGACCTCGATGATCTTGTTCGATTTCTCCTCGACAAGCTGGGACAGCAACATGGTCGACAGCAGCAGCGTGAAGAAGAACAAAGCAGTCTGGGCGATCTGGCCGGTGGTCGCCTGGTCGCGCGACGAGCGGCCGAAACTTGCGTCGGTAACCGTCACCGCCAGCGGCGGCTGAGCCCTTTCGCCACGTGCGGCGTTGGCGAGCATCAGGCGGAGTTGGCCGGCGGTGCTGCCGTCCGGCCGGATCGCACCGGCGAGCCGCGGGTGGTCGGGAATGCCGCTCAACACCGCCCGGAAGCGTGCGTCGCTGGAGGTCAGGAGCCGATGCTGTTGAGCCGCGAGATCGGGTTCGGGGGCAACCCGAACCAGGCCCACGACATGCGCGTCATCAGTCGCTCGGGCGAGCCGGTCGTGGGCGGCCAACAGCGGAGCGAACTCGGCTTCCGGCGCGATGACCGCCACTTCGACCTTGTCGCGCTGGCCAACCGTTCCGCCGACGATGCCGCCGAACACGCCGCCGAAGATCAGCGGGAATAGCGGGCCAAGCAGGAAGAACAGAAAGGTCTTCGACAAGACGGTCGCGGAGAAATCGCGCCGGCCGATGACGAACGCGCCACGCATCAGCTTCCTCATTGCGGCTTCTCCTCGACCATCGCGGCGGCGGCGGACTCGCCGGCAATGGCGACGAACGCGTCGTGCAGACCCGGACGCTCGATCGCCAGCGCCTCGATCCCGGCGCCGCCGTCGAGCAAGGCCCGGAGCAACGGTTCCGGGCCGCTTTCGGGAAGCTCGAACACGATATGCTCGCCCTCCTGGCGCGCATCGGCCGGGATAACGGAACGCCACGGGCCGTCGCTGGCGCGAGTCCGCAGACGGACGATCGGACGTAGCCGCGCGCGGGCGTCGTCGACCCGTCCTTCGAACGCGACCTTGCCCTTGGCGATGATCGCGATCCGCTCACACAATCGCTCGGCATGGGCGATGACGTGGGTCGAGAAGATCACGGTCGCGCCGTCCCGCGCCTGGCGACGGATGCGTTCCTCGAGCCGCGCCTGGTTGATTGCGTCGAGCCCCGAAAATGGCTCGTCGAGAACGATCAGCCGCGGATGGTGGATGATCGTGCCGAGCAGCTGGACAGTCTGCGCCATGCCCTTCGACAGGCTGCGGATCGGCTTCTTCGCCCATGCGCCGAGGTCATGCTCCTTCAGCAATTCCTCCGCCCGGCGGCGCGCCTCGCGCAGCGGCAGGCCGCGCAGCGCGCCCATGAACGCGATCGCGTCGCGCGCGTGCATCGCGGGATAGAGGCCGCGCTCCTCCGGCAAATAGCCGACTTCCTCCGCGGCATCGATCGGCCGTTCGCGCCCGAGCACCGACCGGGTGCCGCTCGATGGGTCGATGATCCCGAGCAGCATCCGCAGGGTCGTCGTCTTGCCGGCGCCATTGGGGCCGAGGAGCCCGTAGATGCTTCCGGAGGGGACGCTGAGGCTCACGCCATCGACCGCGCGGGTCGTCCCAAAGTCTTTGACGAGATCGATCGCCTCGACCGCGTTTCTGCCCTGAAACCGTTCATGTTGGGCCTGGGGAAGCACTGCTTTTCCTAAGAAATTCAACGGCGACCCTTCGACAAGCTCGGGGCGAACGGAGTAGTGGACGACCGTGGCTAACAACGAAAGCCTTGAGGAAGCAATAAGGGCGGAGGCCGAGCGGCTCGGCTTCAGCGCGTGCGGTTTCGCTCGTGCGGACGCGGCGGACGCCGCCGGCGTCGACCTGGAACGATGGCTGGAAGCCAGCCATCACGGAACCATGGGCTGGATGGCGGAGCGCGCGCACCAGCGCGTGTCGCCGCTCGCGCTGTGGCCCGAAGCGAGGACGGCAATCGCGCTGGGCATGAGCTATGCGCCGGCAAGCGATCCGTTGGCCTTGGGGGAGCGGCCCGAGCTCGGCCGGATCTCGGTCTATGCCCAGGGCGGCGACTATCACAAGACGGTCAAGAAGGCGCTGAAAGCGCTGGCGCGATTCATCGTTACCCAAGCGCCGTCCGAGCTCAAGGTGTTCGTCGACACCGCCCCGGTGATGGAAAAGCCGCTCGCCCAGGCGGCGGGGATCGGCTGGCAGGGCAAGCACACCAACCTCGTCAGCCGCGAACACGGCAGCTGGCTGTTTCTCGGCGTGATCCTGACCAGCCTCGAACTCGAACCTGACACGTCCGCCGAAGCGGGCCAGCATTGCGGGACGTGCCGGCGCTGCCTCGACATCTGCCCGACCCAGGCGTTCGACGGCGCCCACCGGATCGATGCGCGCAAATGCATTTCCTACCTGACGATCGAGCATGACGGGCCGATCCCGGAGCAATTTCGCACGGCGATGGGCAACCGCATTTACGGCTGCGACGATTGCCTCGCGGTGTGCCCGTGGAACCGGTTCGCCGATGCCGCCACGGCCAATCGCGCCTTCCTGCCGCGCGCCGAACTCGCCGCCCCACGGCTCGCCGACCTGCTGGCGCTCGACGACGCCGCGTTCCGCGAGATGTTCGCCGGATCGCCGATCAAGCGGATCGGCGTGAAGCGGATGATCCGCAATTGCCTGATCGCTGCGGGAAACAGCGGCGAGCCCAAGCTTATCGAATCAATCAGGCCGTACCTGGCCGACCCCGACCCGGTCATCGCCGAAAGCGCCCAATGGGCGCTCGCTCAGCTCGGATTTTCGAGCGCGGAAATACAAGCGGCCTGATCGACCGCGACGCCCGAGGGCAGCCGCGTGTCGACATAAGTGACGCGCTGGACGCCCGAGCCGCTTTCGGGGCCGTAGAGATAAGCGTCGAGCACGCAGCGGTTTGAGCGGAACTGGAGCTTGAGCCCGACACCTTCGCGCACCTGGAGCGCGGGATTGCCGAAATGCCCGACCAGCTCGGACGCGGTCAGCCCGAGGATCGTGCTGCGAACCTGCGACGGCCTGGCGGTTGCCGGCGGCGGGGCCTGCGCCACGGGCTCCTGCGGTCGGGTGGCGCAGGCGGCGAGAACCAGGGTCGAAGCGAGAGCTAAACGGCGCATGGGCATGACGATGCCCGCCCCGACTCGCCGAGGCAAGGTTGCGGGCCCCTGAACGCTTGGGCTAGGCGGCGCGCTTTCCGGAAATTCGGAGTTTGCATGTCCACCACCCGCCTCGACGTTCTCACCATCGGCAATGCCATCGTCGACGTCATCGCCGACGCGACCGACGCTTTTCTCGAGAGCGAGGGGCTGACCAAGGGGTCGATGCGGTTGGTCGATGCGGAGGAAGCCGAGCGCCTCTATGCGCACATGCAACGTACGCGCGAGATCAGCGGCGGATGCGCCGGCAACACCGCCGCCGGGATCGCCGCGCTTGGCGGCAAGGCGGCGTTCGTCGGCCAGGTCGCCAACGACCAGCTCGGCGCTTTCTACCGACACGACCTAACGACGGCCGGGGTCGAGTTCACCACACCGGCGGTCGAAATTGGCGTACCCACCGCGCGCTCGATGATCCTGGTGACGCCCGACGGGCACCGGACGATGAACACGTTCCTCGGCGCCGCCCAGCATTTGCCCGCGGGTGCGCTCGACGAAGCGCAAATCCGGGGCGCGGCGGCGATCTACCTCGAGGGCTATCTGTGGGACCCGGAGACCCCGCGTTACGCGATGATCAAGGCGATCGAAGTCGCGCGCGAGGCCGGGCGCAAGGTCGCGTTCAGCCTCTCGGACACCTTCTGCATCGAGCGCCACCGCGACGGCTTCAACGCGCTGATCGACGGCGGCAAGATCGACGTGCTGTTCGCCAACCAGGCGGAGATCGAGATGTTGGCCGGGGTCCCGCACCTCGACAGCGCGATCGAGGCGGTGCGCGGCAAGGTCGAAACCCTGGTTGTCACGCGCGGTGAGCACGGCGCCCTGGCGACGCACGGAAGCGAGCGCGCTGAGGTTCCGGCCGAACCGGTCGGCGAAGTCATCGACACGACCGGCGCGGGCGATTTGTTCGCCGCCGGCTATCTCGCCGGTCACGCGCGCGGGCTAAGTCTCGAACGCTCGCTCAAGCTCGGCGCGATCGCCGCGGCTGAAGTCATCCAGCATTACGGCGCGCGCCCCGAGGCGGACCTCAGGGCGCTGGCCGGAGAATTGCTGACCGCTTAGCCGCGCTCCTCGGGACTGCCCGGAGACGGTGCACCGGGCATCGGCGGAACCGACGTGCCTGGAGCCTCGACCGCGAGCTCGGGCACCTCGGTGATGCCGCGTCCGACATGGCTGCGGCTGCGGGAATAGCCGAAGTACAGGAGCAGCCCGACCGCACCCCACACAGGGAGAACCAAAATCGCGATGGGCGGGAGCATGATGTACAAGGCGATACAGCCGACAATTGCCAGCGGCGCCACGATGGTGATCGCGGGCGTTCTGAACGGCCGCTTGCGGCTGGGATCGGTCCGGCGGAGCACCATGACCGAGATCGCCACCATCATGAATGCAAACAACGTGCCCGAGTTAGAATAATCGGCGAGCTTGCCGACCGGCAGGAAGGCCGCGGCAAGCATCACGCCGATGCCGGTGACGGCTGTCACGACATGCGGAGTGCGGAAGCGCGGGTGGACCGAGGCCAGCTTGTCGGGGAGCAGTCCGTCGCGGGCCATGACGAAAAAGATGCGGGTCTGGCCGAACATCATCATCAGCACGACCGAAGGCAAGGCGATGAAGGCGGCAATGCCCATTAGATCGCCGATGCGCTCATAGCCGATCGTGCGGAGCACGTGGGCCAGCGCCTCGCGCGAGCAGACCAACGGCTGCGTCACGCCGCTCGCGACGATCGCGCTGCACTGGTTGGTCAGCTCGATGCTGCCCGGCGGGAAGGGCTGGCCGAGCGCATCGCGCACGGGTTGCGCGCCCATGGCGCCGATGGCTCCGCCGGCGACCAACAGATAGAAGACCGTGCAGAACAGCAGCGACCCGATCAGCCCGATGGGCACGTTGCGCTGCGGATTCTTGGTCTCCTCGGCTGCGGTCGAAACCGCGTCGAAGCCGACGTAAGCGAAGAAGATCGACGCCGCGGCGCCGACCACGCCGTAGGTCCCCCACCCGTTGGGGATGAAGGGGTGGAAATGCTCACCCTTGAGCACCGGCAAGGTGAGGATCACGAACACGGTGAGTGCGGTGACCTTGACCATCACCAGGACCGCGTTGAAGCGCGCGCTCTCCTTGGTGCCGACGATCAGCAGGATCGTGACCAGGCCGGCGATGACCGCTGCGGGAAGATTGAACACGCCGCCGCCGAACGGGCCGGCCGCGAGCGCCGGGGGTATGATCACACCCCAACTCTTCATCAGGCCGACGAAATAGCCGGACCAGCCGACCGCGACGGCGCTGGCGCCGATCGCATATTCGAGGATCAGCGCCCAGCCGACCATCCAGGCGAACAACTCGCCCATCACCGCATAGGTGTAGGTGTAGGCTGAGCCCGCCACCGGCACCATCGAAGCGAGCTCCGAATAGCACAAAGCCGCGACCGCACAGACGAAGCCGGCAATCACGAAGCTGATCATCATCCCCGGGCCAGCTTTTTGGGCGGCCTCGGCCGTGAGCACGAAAATACCGGTGCCGATGACCGCACCGATGCCGAGCAGAGTGAGCTGGAAAGCACCCAGCGAACGATGCAGGCCTTTTTTCTCGGCGGTCGCTAAAATCGCATCGAGCGATTTCACGCGTCCCAGAAAGAGGCCCCCTCGCGGTGCTTCAGTCGCCATTCGATTTCCCCTTCGAAAACGTTGGCGCGACCCTAACGGCTCGAACCGTCAGGGCAATCCCTCAATCTGCAGACGGCCTCTAGCGGGCGAGCATCGGCCCGAGCGGACGGCCGCCGAAGATGTGCATATGGAGGTGCGGGACTTCCTGGCCGGAGTTGAATCCGACATTGGCGAGCAAACGGTACCCGTCAGCGACCAGGCCGGCTTCGCGCGCGATCTTGCCAACGGCGCGGGTCAGCCCGGCAATCTCTGCATCCGACGCTTGTTGCGAAAAATCGTCCCACGACACGTACGGCCCCTTGGGAATCACCAGGATGTGGGTCGGGGCGAGCGGGTTGATGTCATGGAAGGCGAGGACCCAATCGTCCTCATAAACCTTGTTCGACGGGATCTCGCCGCGCAGAATGCGGGCGAAGATGTTAGCATCGTCATAGGGTTGGGTCGGATCGATGGGCACGGGCGTGTCTCCGCTTGACCGGGCTATCCCGCCCGCTACCACAAACTTATGACCGACGAGACGCCCGAAAGCCTGATCCCGTACGACGAAATCGTCCAGGACGCTCTGCGGGCCGTGGTCGGGCGGGTGCTCGGCGAGGTCGAACAATCGGGCGGCCTGCCCGGCGACCACCATTTCTACATCACCTTCAAGACCCGTGCGCCGGGCGTTTCGATCCCCAAGCATTTGTTCGAACGTTTTCCCGACGAAATGACCATCGTCATCCAGCACCGCTTCTGGGATCTGAAGGTCGAGGACGCCCAATTCACCGTCGGCCTGTCGTTCGGCGGAGTCCCGGCGACGCTGCTGGTGCCGTTCGCCGCGGTCACCCAATTTCACGATCCCGCGGTCGAATTCGCGCTGACCTTCCACGCCGATGCCGATGAAGCCGTGCCTGAAGAGCATGAGGCGGCGGAGAACGACACGCCCAAGCCCGAGACCGCGGAGGACGGGTCGAACGTCGTCTCGGTCGACTTCACGAAGAAGAAATGACGAGCACCACCCGCACCGAATCCGACAGTTTTGGGCCGATCGAGGTTCCCGCCAACGCCTATTGGGGCGCCCAGACCGAACGCTCGATCGGGAATTTCCCGTTCGGCCAGCGCGAGCAGATGCCGCTCGAGATTATTCATGCGCTGGGCTTCATCAAGCAGGCTGCGGCGCGGGTGAACGCGCGCATCGGCGGCCTCGACCCGAAGTTCGCCGAAGTCATCCAGCAGGCGGCAGGCGAGGTCGCGCGCGGCGATCTCGACAACCAGTTTCCTTTGGTCATCTGGCAGACCGGGTCGGGCACCCAGTCGAACATGAACGCCAATGAGGTGATCGCCGGGCGGGCCAACGAAATCCTGACCGGCAATCGCGGCGGCAAGGAGCCGGTTCACCCCAACGACCACGTCAACAAGAGCCAGTCGTCGAACGACAGCTTCCCGACCGCGATGCACATCGCGGCGGCGCGGACGGTTCACCAGCGATTGCTGCCAGCGCTCAAGACGATGCATGGTCAGCTTGCCGACCAGGCTCAGCGCTGGGATTCGATCGTCAAGATCGGCCGGACGCATCTGCAGGACGCTACGCCGCTGACGCTCGGCCAGGAATTTTCAGGGTACACTGCACAGGTCGCGGACTGCATCGAGCGAGTCGAAGCCGTGCAGCCGCGATTGATGCGGCTGGCGCAGGGCGGAACCGCGGTCGGGACCGGCCTCAACGCGCCCAGAGGGTTCGCCGAAGACTTCGCCAAGGCCGTGTCGAGCCTGACCCAGCTGCCGTTCACATCGGCCCCGAACAAGTTCGCGGAGCTCGCCGCGCACGACACACTGGTCGAGCTGTCGGGCGTGCTCAACGTCATCGCCGTCGCGCTGACCAAGATCGCCAACGACATCCGGCTGCTCGGCTCGGGCCCGCGCTGCGGTCTCGGCGAATTGAAGCTGCCGGAGAACGAGCCGGGTAGCTCGATCATGCCGGGCAAGGTCAATCCGACCCAGGCCGAGATGCTGACGATGGTCGCCGCGCAGGTGATGGGCAATCATGTCGCCGTGACCATTGGCGGAATGCAGGGGCACCTCGAACTCAACGTGTTCAAGCCGCTGATCGGCGCCAATGTGATCCGTTCGATCAACCTTCTGGCGACCGGCATGGAGAGTTTTACCGAGCGCATGCTCGACGGCACCGAGCCCGACGAGAAGCGGATTGCCGCGCTGATGAACGAATCGCTGATGCTGGTCACCGCGCTCGCGCCGGAGATCGGCTACGACAATGCCGCGGCGATCGCCAAGCACGCACACAAGACCGGGCAAACGCTGAAGGCGGCGGGGCTCGAACTCGGCCTGGTCGACGAGGCGACGTTCGACCGGGTGGTCAAGCCCGAGACGATGGTCGGCCGGTAACGATGCGGCGCGCTCCAGTGGTCGTCGTCGCGATCGCGCTGGCCGGATGCGCGACGCGTCAGCCGGGCCCAACCGCGAGCGAGCCGGGCGGAACCTACGCCCCTCGCTCCCTGCCCGGATCGGTCAGCCCGGCGACTTATGTCGCCCAGGCGGCGTCGATCGATCTGCTCGTGGTGCGCTCGTCCGAACTGGCACAGCTGCGTTCAGCCGACCCGCGTCTCAGGAACGCCGCGAACACGCTTATGGCGGATCACAAGGGCCTGGCATCGCAGCTGTCGTTCGCCGGCCGCCGTCTCAACCTGCTGCCGGGCGCGACGCTGCTGCCGCAGCACCAGGCGATGTATGACGAACTCGCGGCAAGCGGCAATTTCGACCAGACCTTCATTCGCCAGCAGCGCGCGATTCACGGCGCGGCGCTCAGCCTTCATGCCGATTATGCGCGGCGCGGATCGAGCCCGACCTTGCGGCCGGTCGCGGCCAATGCCGCGGCGGTCGAGCGCGGCGATCTTGAAATGCTTCGGCGCCTATGATGCAGATTGCCGTTCTGGCGCTGCTCGCCCTTGGCTCCGCAACCTCGACAGAGCGGGACTTGACGCCGGCGCTGGAAGGCTCGTGGGGAGGCCCGCGCGCCCAGCTGATGGTCGGCACGCTTGACGCCGACGTACAAGTCGATTGCTCGGAGGGGACAATTTACGGCCCCTACATGGTCAAGAAGGACGGCAGCTTCGCATGGTCCGGCAGGTTTTCCCGAGAGCGTGAGACGCTTGGCAGACCGGAGCAGAACGAGGTCGATGCCACCTATGAAGGACAGATCCGAGGCGGGAATCTGACGTTCGAAGTGAAAATCGATGGCGGTCGCGCCTTGGGACCGTACACGGTCCAGCGGTTCAAGGATGCCGACCTTCCCGAGTGCAATTAACGTCTAGAGCTCGAAGTTCAGACGAACGCCGAAATTGTCGATTCCGGGATTCTGCCGGCCGAACAACTGGGCATGGCTCATGTGGACCCAACTCGCATCGACGGTCGCGCGGCCATTGAGGCGGAAGCCGAGGTTGAGCTCGGGCTCGAACAGCACGCGGCTACCGAATTCGATTCTGTGATTGGTCGGATCCTCGACATTCCTTGCGGAGCCATCGTGCACGGCGATCCCGAGACCCGGGCGAACGTAGACCCGATCGCCGAATTGCGCCGACAGGCCGATAGCCGCGTAACTGGTTTTGCCCGCACTATTGAGCGCGCCGAAAATATAGGGCTGGAGCGGCGTGCGCCCGATCCGGGCGCCGCGGTAGCCGAGCTGGACATCCGCGCCGCCCTCGACTCCGCTCTTGGTGAGCGGCGTATCGACATCGTGGACGTAGACGCCGCCAAATAGTTCGCCGGCTTGCGCGGGGACGGCTGCAGCGGCGGCCAGTAGTGCGAAACAGTGGAAACGGCTGAATCTCATCGGGCATCAATGCCCGGGCGGCGCTTTGGTGCCGGTCAACCGACGGCCTGCCACGCGCCGACGGCTTGATTGGGCCACAGCAGCATCCAGATGTTGAGCGTCAGATTGTCGCGGATCGCGTAGAGCGGAATCAGCTCGAGGACGATCAGCAGTCCGATTGCAGCCCAAACAGGCAGCTTGCGCGCGAGGAAAAATCCGACCGCCATCATCAAAATGTCGGAGACCGAATTGAGCACGCTGTCGCCGTTATAACCGAGGGCGGCCGTCGCTGTGCGGTAACGGTCGATGACCATCGGGGTGTTCTCGACGATCTCCCAGCTCGCCTCGACGATGAGCGCGATGACCAAGCGCCATTCGACCGGCCAGCGCCGCGCGACCAGCCACAGGGCCGCGTAGAACAGCAGGCCGTGGACGATGTGACTGAAGCTGTACCAGTCGGCGAGCATCTGGCTGGTTTTGGGACTGTCGCGGACTCCGACCCACAAGTCGACGGTGCCGCAGGTGCAGATCGGATGGCGGCCCATCGCCAGGAGAATGGCCGCCGCGATTACGACGAGGAGGACGGCGGCGACGGTAGCGCGGCGAGTGGAAATCATGGTCAAGGCTTAGCAGAGCGCAGCGGCTTGCAAAGCTCGGCCGTTCAGCGGAGACACGCGCGCATGTTGCGCACATACGGACCCGGCTGCGACGGAAGCATTGTCGAGGCGAAGGCCGAGCGGATTCCCGAAGGCGCGACGTGGATCGACCTCGAGGAGCCAACTCACGAGGAAGAGCAGCTGGTCGAGCGCAGCATCGGAGTCGACGTTCCAACCCAGGACGAGATGGCCGAGATCGAGCCCTCGAGCCGACTGTATGAGCAGAACGGAACGCTCTACATGACGGCAAGCGTGCTGATCGGGGTCGAAGACGAAACCCCGTCGAGCACGCCGATCAGCTTCGTTCTTACCGACAGGCGCCTGGTGACGGTGCGTTATGCGACGCCCAAGCCGGTCCGCGCGTTCGCCGACCACGTCCGTCGCGAACCCGAGCTGGCCCGCGATGCTCCGACCGTGCTCGTCCGGCTGCTCGACGCCATCATCGATCGCCTCGCCGATGAGCTCGAAAAAGTGGGCGCCGAATTCGAGCGGATATCGGGCCAGGTGTTCCAGAAAAACGCTGAAGAACGCCGAATCCCGGCGGAGATGCTAACCCGGCTTCTGACCAGCATCGGCCAAGTTCAGATCCTGCTGACGAAGATCCGCTACACCGCGGTCAGCACCAGCCGAATGCTGAGTTTCCTTGCCGGTTCGAACCGGATGCATGAGGACGCCGCCAAGGATGCCCGGCACCATCTCGGCAGTCTCACCACCGACGTCACGTCATTGAGCGAGCACGCAAGCTTTCTTGCCGATAATCTGCAGTTCCTGCTCGACGCTTCGCTCGGGCTCATCAGCATTGAACAGAATGCGGCGATGAAGCTGTTTTCCTGGGCGGCCATCATCTTCCTGCCACCCACCTTGATTGCCGGTATCTACGGCATGAACTTCAAGCACATGCCCGAACTCAATTGGGTATTCGGCTATCCGATGGCACTCGGACTGATCCTCGTCACAGCCGTCGCGCCATACCTCTATTTCAAGAAGCGCGGATGGATTTGAGCTACTCGCTCAAAACCAGCGGGGGCTCGGCAGCGATTTCGAGATCGTCGCCAGCAAGGGCCCGGCGCTTGGCCAATGCCGCGTAAGCGAGCGCCAGATCGCCGGCGACAGCGGCCCCGTCACCATCCTGCTTGCAGAATGCGGCAGCGCGCGCTTCAGCGGCGCGGCGGCGGAAATATTCGCTGTCGTGGGGCATTGCCCGCTTTCCTCTGTTTTATCGTGGCGCAGCAATTTGCGGCGCATTTCCGTACCTATTGCGCCCCCGTGACGAATGCGAGTCGGTTCCTCGCACTCCGGCGCATTCGTCAATCGTTTCGGCGCAACGGACTGACCCAACGCGTGTTTCAGGCCAAGTATGCGTAACCAAAATGGAAATTCCGGCCCTTCAGGAGGGGCTTCCGGGGGTAAAAACCATTTCGAGCAAGCGCTCGGGGCCAAGACCACGCGCGCCCGGCGCAAGTTCAAGCTGGCGTTCGGGCGGCTGGGCCCGGGGCTGATCACCGGGGCCGCGGACGACGATCCAAGCGGGATCGCGACCTACTCGCAGGCCGGGGCCCAATTTGGCGTCAACATGCTGTGGACGCCGGTTTTCACTTACCCGCTGATGCTGGCGGTCCAGTCGATCTGCGCGCGGGTCGGCCGGGTCACCGGCAACGGCCTCGCCGCCAACCTCGATGAAATCTTTCCGCGCTGGATCGTGGTCGGGCTGGTCGGGCTGCTGTTCGTCGCCAACACCATCAACGTCGGCGCCGATGTGGCGGCGATGGGTGCGGCGGTCCAGCTTCTGACGGGATGGGGACAAACCGTGTTCACGCTCGGGGCGGCGGCGCTCTCGATGTTCCTGCAATTGTTCGTCCCCTACCGTCGTTACGTGTCCATCCTCAAATGGCTGACGCTGGTCCTGTTCGCCTATTTCGGCGTCATCCTGACCATCCACATCGATTGGGCGACGGTCGCGCGCCACGTTTTCCTGCCCGAAATTGCGTTCAACGCCGCCTTCGTGACCATGGTGGTCGCCGTCTTCGGGACGACGATCAGCCCCTATCTGTTCTTCTGGCAAACCTCGGAAGAAGTCGAAGACATGGAGGCGAAGGACCGCCCTAACCTGCTCGACGCTGCGCCCGGAGCCGCGCGGCTCGAGCTGAGGCGGATTCAGACCGACACGATCGTCGGCATGGCGCTATCCAACCTGGTCGCCTTCGCCATCATGCTGACGGCCGCCACGACCTTGCACGCGAATGGCGTGACCGACATCCAAACGTCGGCCCAGGCCGCCGAGGCGCTGCGGCCGATCGCCGGCCAGCTCGCCTTCCTGTTGTTCAGCCTCGGGATCATCGGAACCGGCTTGCTCGCCGTTCCGGTGCTCGCCGGGTCGACCGCCTATGCCGCCGCCGAGGTGTTCGGGTGGAAGAAAGGACTCGAACACAAGCCTGCCGACGCCCCGGGCTTCTACGCCGTGATCGTGATCTCGATGATCGTCGCTCTCGGCGCCGTCTTCTCGCCGCTCGACCCGATCAAGGCCTTGTTCTGGAGCGCGGTGGTCAACGGGGTGATCGCGGTCCCGATTCTCGGCGCAACCATGATCCTCGCCAGCCGGCGGGATGAGATGGGGGCGTTTGTCGCGACCCGCGGCCAGCGGATTTTCGGCTGGGCCGCGACGGCAATCATGGGAATTGCCGTCGCCGCGCTGATCATCGTCGTCTGAGCGGCTTTGCGGGCGGGCCCGGCGCTTGCTAAGGGCCTCGACGCCGCGCACCCGCGGCTCAACCGACAGCAGGCAGATACGATGATCCCGACCGGCCAGGACAGCCTCAAGACCCGTTCCACGCTCGAAGTCGGTACCAGACGCTACGCATATTATTCGCTGCCCAAGGCGGCCGCAGCGCTCGGCGATATCTCGCGCCTGCCCTTCTCGATGAAGGTCCTGCTTGAGAATCTGCTGCGCTTCGAGGACGGCGTGACGGTCACGCGCGACGACCTCCAGGCGATGGTCGACTGGATCAAGGAACGGCGGATTTCGCGCGAGATTCAGTACCGCCCGGCGCGGGTCCTGATGCAGGATTTCACCGGCGTGCCGGCGGTTGTCGACCTCGCCGCGATGCGCGACGCGATGCGCGGGCTCGGCGGCGATCCACAGAAGATCAACCCGCTGGTCCCGGTCAACCTGGTGATCGATCACAGCGTGATGGTCGACGAATTCGGCAATCCCAAAGCGTTCGGCAAGAACGTCGAGCTTGAATATCACCGCAACGGCGAGCGCTACGAGTTCCTCAAGTGGGGCGCCTCGGCATTCGACAATTTCCAGGTCGTGCCGCCGGGCACCGGCATCTGCCACCAGGTCAACCTCGAATATGTCGCGCAATGCGTGTGGACCGGCGAGGACCAGAGCGGCGAGACCGTCGCCTATCCCGACACATTGGTCGGCACCGACAGCCATACGACCATGGTCAACGGCCTCGGCGTACTCGGCTGGGGCGTCGGCGGGATCGAGGCCGAGGCGGCGATGCTCGGCCAGCCGGTCAGCATGCTGATCCCCGAAGTCGTCGGCTTCCGTCTGGCGGGCGAGCTCAAGGAGGGCATCACCGCGACCGACCTGGTCCTAACAGTCACCCAGATGCTGCGGCAAAAGGGCGTCGTCGGCCGCTTCGTCGAATTCTATGGCCCGGGGCTCGGCAGCCTGTCGCTCGCCGACCGCGCGACCATCGGCAACATGGCGCCCGAATATGGCGCGACCTGCGGCTTCTTCCCGATCGACAACCGCACGATTGAGTATCTCGAACTGACGGGCCGCGATGCGGAGCGGATCGCCTTGGTCAAAGCCTATTGCCAAGCGCAGGGCCTGTGGCGCGACAATTCGAGCCCCGAGCCGGTGTTCACCGACACGCTCGAACTCGACATGAGCACGATCGAGCCTTCGCTTGCCGGGCCCAAGCGACCGCAGGACCGGGTGCTGCTGTCGGAGGTCGACGACCAGTTCAACACCGAGCTCGAGCAGACCTACAAAAAGCACAACGATCCGCGCGTGCCGATCGAGGGCGAAAGCTTCGACTTCGGCAATGGCGACGTCGCGATCGCGGCGATCACCAGCTGCACCAATACGTCGAACCCGTCGGTACTGATCGGCGCCGGACTGGTGGCGCGCAAAGCCCGCGCCCTTGGCCTGACGAGCAAGCCATGGGTCAAGACTAGCCTCGCCCCGGGCAGCCAGGTGGTCACCGATTATCTCAACGAGAGCGGGCTAAGCGAGGATCTGAACGCGCTCGGTTTCGACCTCGTCGGTTACGGCTGCACCACCTGCATCGGCAATTCGGGGCCGTTATCCGAGCCGATCAGCAAGGCGATCAACGACCAGGATCTGGTCGCGGTCAGCGTGCTTTCCGGCAATCGCAACTTCGAAGGCCGGGTGTCGCCCGACTGCCGCGCCAATTACCTCGCCTCGCCGCCGTTGGTGGTCGCGTTCGCGCTCAAGGGCACCGTGCGGTCGGACATGATCAACGAGCCGATCGGGACCGCGGCCAACGGCGAGCCGGTGTACCTCAGGGATATCTGGCCAACGAACGACGAGATCCGCAGCCTGATGGACGCGCACGTCCATTCGGCGATGTTCAAGCGCCGCTATGCCGACGTCTATCACGGCGACGAGCGGTGGCGGGCGATCGAAGTCACCGGCGGCGCGACTTACGCCTGGCCGGCGCAATCCACTTACATTCAGAACCCGCCTTACTTCACCGGAATGACGATGACTGCGACCCCGCCGGGCGACATCGCCGGCGCGCGGGCGCTGGCGGTATTCGGCGATTCGATCACCACCGACCACATCTCGCCGGCTGGGGCGATCAAGCCCGACAGCCCGGCGGGACGCTATCTGGTCGAACACGGCGTCGCGCGCGCCGAGTTCAACAGCTACGGCGCGCGCCGCGGCAACCACGAAGTGATGATGCGCGGCACCTTCGCCAACATCCGCATCAAGAACCGCATGCTCGACAATGTCGAGGGCGGCTTCACCCGCTACGCCCCGACCGGCGAAGTGATGCCGATCTACGACGCGGCCATGGCCTACAAGCAGGACGGCACCCCGCTCGTCGTCCTCGCGGGCAAGGAATATGGCACCGGCAGCTCGCGCGACTGGGCGGCCAAGGGCACCGTGCTGCTCGGTGTGCGCACAGTGATCGCCGAGAGCTTCGAGCGCATCCACCGCTCCAACCTGGTCGGCATGGGCGTGCTGCCGTTGCAATTCCACGACGGCGAGAGCGCCGCGACCCTCGGCCTCGACGGCAGCGAGACATTCACGATTCACGACGTGGCAACGATCAAGCCCCGTCAGGACGTCCAGGTCTTAGTGAAGGGGGCTGATGGAAAGGTATCCGGGTTCACCGCGCGGTGCCGCATCGATACCTATAACGAGCTCGAGTATTTTCGCTCGGGCGGAATCCTTCACTATGTGCTTCGGAGGCTGGTCGCGCAGTGAGCGCGCTGGTCGCCTCTTGCCATTGCGGCCGGGCGCAAATCACCTTGCCGCGCAAGCCCGACGAAGTGACCCACTGCAATTGCAGCCTGTGCACCAAGAGCGGGTTTCAGGGCGTCTATTTTTCGTCCGGGGAACTTCAGATCGCAGGCGAGTTCGACTCCTATGTCCGCGCCGATTCGAACCCGGCGTACATCGCCCAGCACCGCTGCCGTCATTGCGGCATCATCACCCACTGGACGCCGCTGACCGACCCGCCGCACGAGCGCATGGGCGTCAACGCCCGGCTTCTCGAGCCTGGCGTCCTCGATGGAGTCGCAGTGAAAGAGGTCGACGGCCGAAGTTGGCCGGCGTGACCCCGGTCGAGATCGTGATCGAAGTCGTCGGCTGGATTGGCGCGGCTCTGATCCTCGGCGCGTACGGCTTGCTGTCGGCGGGCAAGCTCACCGGCCAATCGCCGCTCTACCAGTGGATGAACGTCGTCGGCGCGGCCGGTTTCACGGTCAACGGCTGGTGGCATGGCGCGCTGCCGTCGGCGGCGCTCAACGTAATCTGGATGATGATCGGAGGAGTGGCGTTATGGCGGATCACGGCAAAGCGGAGATCGTCGACCTCAGCCACGTAATCGAAGAGGGCATGACGACCTATAAGGGACTGCCGGGCCCGCACATCTGCGATTTCTGGACGCGCGAGGGAACGGCCGCGAATTATGACGACGGCTCGACCTTCCAGATCGGCCGGATCGACATGGTGGCGAACACCGGAACCTATCTCGATGCACCGTTCCATCGCTACGCGGACGGGGCCGACCTGTCCGAACTGGAGTTGGCGTCGCTCGCCGATTTGCCGGGCATCGTGGTCCGGCGACCGTGGGAGAATAGTCTCGAGGTCGGGCCGGATGCGTTCGAGGGGCAGGATGTCGCTGGCAAAGCGGTACTGGTCCACACCGGGTGGGACCGCCACTGGCGCACCGACGGCTATTTCGGCGATCATCCGTTCCTGACCGCGGCCGCGGCCGAATGGCTCGTCGCGAACGGCGCTGCTTTGGTCGGGATCGACAGCTGTAACATCGACAATATGAACGTGCGCGCACGACCGGTGCATTCCACGTTACTCGCCGCCGGGATCCCGATCTGCGAGCATATGACCGCGCTCGGCAGCCTGCCCGACGAAGGTTTCCGCTTTTCGGCTATACCTCCGAAGGTGAAGGGAATGGGGACCTTCCCGGTCCGCGCTTACGCCGTATTGGGCTGAGTGGCTACTACTGGCAGCTGTTCGAAGGTGATAAGCAGACGGAGATTCCAAGGGCCGTGCCGACCCTGACAGGGGGCACGCCTATGTCCGATCCTCACCGCGGCGACGAGGTCCTGGAATGCCCCCGGTGCGAACGGCGAATCCGAGAACACCTAGGGCGCAACCGGTTCATCGACTGCCCGCACTGCGGCGAACATGTTGTGCCCGATACGCCGCACCGGCGCGCACCGGCCTTCGTGACTCTCTCGCTGGTGGTCGTTGCCTGGAGCGCCACTGTCCTGCCGCAGATTGGGAATGCCAGATCGGCTGAGGTCGCGAGCATCGCCACGCTCGTTGCGTTCACAGTCCTCGCAATCGTCCACAGCAAATGGAAGAAAACCGTCCGATCAGTTAAACTCCTTGAAGCGGGCAAGCGCGCGTTTGCGATCATGTTAGCCAGCAGCATCCCGTTTGCGTTGCTGTCGGTCTATCTCCGCATTGCGGGTCAGGATCATTTCGCGACCTGGACGCTATCGAGCATTCTCGATCTGCAGGCCAAACTGCAGGAATGGCAGGCCCGATCGACCCTGAAGGCCGTCACCAAGTGGCTTTTGTTCGGCACAGCACTGCTCGTCATCGGCGCCGCCCTGTTCAACCAGCCTCGTTCCATGATGCGCTGGTCGCGATATCGCCGGTCCCTGAGTCAATCATTGTCGCTCGTCAGCCTTGTCCTGATCGCCTTTGGTTCGTTCTCGATCATCGCTGCCTCCAGCGCCGCTTCCCCAGTTCGGATCGCAGACAGCAAGATTTCGGACGTCCTTCGGCGAACCGCCGACTCGCTGGCTGAACTGGAGGATCGCGCCCGCATCGTCGTCGGCGAGCAATTGGCCAGCGCGATCATCGACCAATCCGACCAAGGCGCGGTGGACCCCGAGCAGCAGCTTGAGACGCTGCCCGATTTAGTCGGCTCGGCGGAGACGAAATTGGCGGCCGCGCCGCCAGTCACGCCCCCGCCGGATGCGGGAGAACCGCCCCCCACCAGCCCGACTATTTCAGATTCTCTCGGGCAGATCACTACCGCCTACCGTGCTTCGATTCCTGCCAGAAAGGGGGAGCTCATCGGCTGGGTCCCCGCATATGCTGAGCTGAAGCCGGCGGAGATCATTCAGGTTGCCAAAGGCGTGGATGACCTCACCGAACGGTCATCCCAACAGGAACGGCTCAGCCCAACGCTCCGGCAGGCAGTCGAACTGGTGGTCGACCTGGTCATGGAGCAAACGGGAATTCGCGTTCCCGACGTCGAGGCGCCCAAACCATTCGGCGAATTCTTTAAGAAGATCGTCGCCACGCTGACGACCAAGCCGGCGAACGAGGCAATCAGAGCGTCGATTACCGACGTCACCGTTCAGCTCGTCCGAGGAGAGACGACGCCGCTCGCCAAAGTTCAAGAAATTGTGCGACCCGTGGCGACCAAGGCGAGATCGCTTCGTCTCTATCTTAAGGACCGTTTGACCCTCACACAGCAGCGGCTCCGAGAAATCGAATTGGTGGCAGCCGCCAATTCGGCAAGTCAAGCGGAACAAGGGAGCCGAACCGACCCAGCCAGAATTGACGAGGGAAGGGATGGGCAATGTGTATGCACGATCACTTATACGGAGAATGGCATGGTTGTGCGGGTGGAGAATCGTACCCAGTCTTGTTCAGCTCCCTGCCCGTAATCGCAATGAGTCGTGCCCGATCGTCCAAGGCCGCTAATTTCTAGCGAACCAATCCGGAATGATTGCGCCC